>Ga0163151_10000374_pt1 | contig 80130 bp, 83 predicted proteins | sample OliLakLV19MP5IB2_FD_145596 | JGI IMG/M metagenome (GOLD analysis project Ga0163151, IMG submission 145596) | Freshwater microbial mat bacterial communities from Lake Vanda, McMurdo Dry Valleys, Antarctica - Oligotrophic Lake LV.19.MP5.IB-2 | ecosystem: Environmental > Aquatic > Freshwater >...
GTATCTGGATATGCTGGAGGAGAGGAATCAAATGCTTCTTACCTATCGGTTGCAAAAGGAACAACAAAGCATCGCGAAGCAGTGCAGATTACGTATGATCCAAATATAATTTCAACAGAAGAAGTACTTGATATTTATTGGTCACACATAGATCCAACAAATACCGAGGGTCAGTTTGCCGATAAAGGATTTCAATATACAAGCGCCATATTCTATCAGAACAAAGAACAAGAAGCTGTCGCTCGTGATGCAAAAATGCGATTAGAAAAAAGTGGGGTGTTTGCTAAACCAATTGCAACAGAGATTCTGCTGTTCACCACTTTCTTTAAAGCAGAAGAATATCATCAAGACTACTACAAAAAAGCATCTGATCACTATGAGCGATACAAGAAAGGTTCGGGTAGGGCTTCATTTGTAGAAGAAACATGGGCAAAGGATGCTGCGATACAGTTTTTACAATCTGAACAAACAGAAATTATAAAAAACGTGACATCAAAAAGAGATGACTACAATTATACCGATGAAGAGATTACAGAGATGTTAAAAAATTTAGATCCTCTTGCATACCATGTGGTAGCCGAGAATGGAACCGAATCTCCGTTCAATAATGCCTACTGGGACAATAAAGTAGATGGAATATATGTTGATAAAGTAACAGGAAAGCCTCTCTTTTCTAGTACACACAAATATGATTCAGGTACAGGATGGCCAAGTTTCTGGAGAACTATTGATGATGATTCGGTCACGATGCACGAAGATAATTCACTTTCGACCACTCGTACAGAAATACGAAGTGATGCGGGACATGTGGGACATGTGTTCGAAGATGGTCCAAAGGAAGAGGGTGGCAGACGATTCTGCACCAATTCTGCGTCACTGCGCTTTGTTCCAAAAGAAGACATGGAAAAAGAGGGCTACGAGGAATATCTGTATCTGTTTGAAAAGTCTGTATAAAAAGCTAGCTATTGCTTGTTCGGATTAAGGGGGTTAAAGGTCAGGTACCTTTAATCATAAATTTTAGGCACAAAAATGGTAATATGAATACATGTTTATAAAACTATACGCAATTGCATTACCAGTGTTCTTTGCCATCGATATGATTTGGCTCGGGCTAGTGGCAAAGAATTTTTACAAGTCTCAGATTGGATTTCTGATGAAGCCGGATATTAATTGGACGGCGGCGATTATTTTCTATCTTTTATTTATCGTTGGGCTGGTGCTGTTCGTCATTATGCCGGCAGTTGAGAAAGGCTCATGGATGTACGCGCTTCTCTTTGGTGCGCTCTTTGGACTCATCACCTACGCAACTTACGATCTTACTAACCTAGCAACACTCAAAGACTGGCCACTCTTAGTCACAATTGTAGACCTAGCATGGGGAGCAACGCTCGGGGCCTTGGTATCGGTTATTACGTATTTTATCGCTGGTAAAATATAATTTATGAATTATTTTCTCGCACTAGCTCTGATACTTTTCCTCTATATGAGTATATGGTTTGTTATTTCTCTGATCAAAAAGAGAAACGACGTGGCGGATATCGCCTGGGGGCTTGGCTTTATGCTCTTGGCGTGGACATCCTTTTGCCTTGGGTCAGCACAAGGCACTCGAGGATTAGTGGTAGGGCTTTTGGTCAGTATCTGGGGTGTGCGCCTCGCTTGGCATATCTATATGCGCAATCGTGGACGAGCAGAGGATTATCGCTATGTAAAGTGGCGAGAAGAGTGGGGCAAGTGGTTTTATCTACGTTCGTATCTGCAAGTGTATCTTTTGCAAGGAGCTTTGTTGTTTCTCATTGTCTTGCCGATTTTGTTTATCAATAAAGGTGCTGGGCAGGATTTAGGAGTTTTCGATTTCGTGGGGCTCGCGGTGTGGATTTTGGGATTTATCTTTGAGTCTGTGGGCGATGCACAACTCGCACGATTTATAAAGGATCCCACAAACAAGGGCAAGCTCATGCAAAGTGGTTTGTGGCGGTACACTCGTCATCCGAACTATTTTGGCGAAGTGACGATGTGGTGGGGCATAGGAATCATTACTCTTTCTATACCAAACGGTATCTATGGCATTATAGGGCCACTTACTATTACATTTTTGATCCTCAAAGTTTCCGGTATCCCGATGCTCGAAAAAAAGATGGAGGAAAATCCGGAATTTGCTGAATACAAAAAACGTACAAGTATATTTTTCCCATTACCACCCAAAAGTTATGACCAATAAAGTAATTATTGTAAAAGATACAATGCAGAAAGGGTATCGATATACTCTTACCGAACCAATGGGAAAAAACTTTGATGCTCAATTTAAACCTGACCTTACCCCAAAACAAATGCTCGCGCTCGGAGTTTTTGGTGGACATTATATGCGAGATTGTCAAAAAGAATTTCCAAAGGATTGGTTCACTCGTGCAAAGTTCCTGCCTTTTGGCATAGACAAACCTGATAAAAAGTTAAATTATTTTGGCGTGCACGCTTCACAGTCTCTAGCTGAGTGGAGAAGAAAAGGGTGGATCCGCGATCAAGACCCTAGAGGTTGGTTTCAATGGTACTGTCGGTACTACATGGGCAGACGAAGCAAGGATGATGAAAGGCAAATAAAAAGATGGAAAGCGATGACAAGACATACATCACAAATAGCGAAAAACTGTCGAGCGGGAGATATTTTTTGCAGGTCAAGGCAAAGACAGGCCGTCCTCCATTGGGCATATGATTCGAGAAAGATTTAAATATTATGAATCTGTATTTTTTCTGTCCACCCCGAATCCCCTCCAAAAAAAACAAAAAGAGGAGCAAATGGAAAATTCCTCCCCAGACCCCTCCTTTTCCATTTGCGACACAATTCAAATTTAGAAGAAAAAATTGGTCGCGCGCAAATCCGAAAAGCAAGGAACATTTTTCTTTGGTGTCCGCCGTACTCGGCGGGTGGCGGGGCTGGTTCATTCGTTCAGTTTCCCCTTGAAAAAAGTTCGAACAAAGTGTATAATTACAGCACCAAGTATGAAAAAATCGCTAAAATATTTTGCGTTACTTCTCGGCAGTGTTTTTATTTTGTTTGTTTTTGCCGTATCAAGTTTTGGTGAAGATATTAAGGAATGGGTTTTGGCTAATGTTGTTGGTACTCAATTTTGCCCGAGTGGAGATGGGAAAACTTTTGAGGATGAGATGCTAGTGGAAGTAAATAAAAATATTGCTTTGCCAAATAATTACATCCCAGAAAACCTGCTAGATATTTCAAAAATTGTTAAGACGACTAAGAAAATCTGTCTAAAAAAAGAAGCGCTTCTTGCTTTGAAAATTATGTTTGATGATGCGAGTGTGCAGGGTATACGCCTCGCTGCTACTTCTGGTTTTAGAAGCGAAAAAGTTCAGTCAAAACTTTATACAGCTCTGATGGCTCTGAAAGGTGAAAAAGCCAAGAATAGAATCGCTGAACCACTTCATTCAGAACATCAGCTGGGTACCACTGTAGATTTGAGCGGAGAATCTGTCGGTTACATAAGCGCTAATGATATATTCACTGGAACTACCGAAGAACTATGGCTAAATAACAATGCTTATAAGTATGGTTTTGTGCAAAGTTACCCAAAAGACAAAATATCCACAACGGGGTATGACCATGAGTCATGGCATTATCGATTTTTGGGCTCGGAAATTGCCAAGCAAATCTTTAATAGTGGGATAACTATCCAAGAATATTTTGATAATAATGATAAAAAAGACTAAACTTGTTGTTTTTTAAAAGTTATGTTATTATAGAGGAGTAGTACAAGAGCCAGACGGCTTTTTTTATTTCCCTCCACTTCGGCGGGCAGCCATTAATTAAAAAACAAAAGTAACATAATATGGAAATCAGAAACATAGCTATCATAGCTCACGTGGACCACGGCAAGACTACTCTGACAGATGCTTTGATGAAACAAAACGGGGGTCTCCAAGATGAAGGACTTTCAATGGACTCAAACGCTCTAGAAAAAGAGCGTGGTATTACTATTTACTCCAAAAATACTTCTATATATTATAAGGATACGAAAATAAATATCGTCGACACTCCAGGTCACGCGGATTTCGGTTCGGAAGTAGAACGTGTCTTGCGGGCTATCGATTCTGTGCTATTGCTCGTAGATGCCGTAGAGGGTCCGATGCCTCAGACTAGATTTGTCTTAAAGAAGTCTCTCGAACTCGGGCTCAAACCCATCGTAGTAATAAATAAAATAGATAAACCAGCCGCTGATGCGCATCGAGTGCACGATGAAGTTTTAGATTTATTTTTTGAACTGGGCGCTAGTGAAGAGCAAGCAAATTTTGAAACTATCTATGCGATAGGTCGGGAAGGCAAGGCCTTCCGAAAGTTGGGTGATGATTCAAAAGACTTATCTCCACTTCTTGATCTAATTTTAGAAAAAGTTCCTCCAGTGCCAGTCGAATCAAATGAGCAAAAAATGTCTGCGCAGGTTTTCAATCTAGGCTACGACAATTTCCTCGGACGTATGGCAGTGGCCAGAATTTATTCTGGAAAAGTTACCTCCGGTAGCATTATCATCGTCAAAGGATTGAATGGTGCTCGAAAGGGTAAGATCACCAAGCTTTTTATATTTGAAGGAATAAGCCGCAAGGAAGTGGAAGTGGCTGAATCAGGCGATGTGGTGCTCCTAGCTGGGATCCCAGACATATATATAGGTGAGACTTTGTGTGAAGACGAAAGTGTGGAGCAGTTGCCGGCTATCGCCATCGATGAACCAACTTTGTCGCTCAACTTTTTAGTTAATGATTCTCCTTTTGCTGGACGTGAAGGAAAACTTTTGACCTCAAGACAAATAAAAGAAAGACTAGAAAAAGAACTCGAAATAAACGTAGGTCTTCGTGTGGATTTTTCACCCGACCAAGGTGACAAATTTGGTCCAAGCTTTTTTAAAGTGTACGGACGAGGAGAGCTACATGTGGCTATTTTGCTTGAAAATATGCGCCGAGAAGGTTTTGAGATGCAAGTTTCCGAACCAGAGGTAATCATCAAAGAGGTGAACGGCGCGAAAAGTGAACCTTACGAAGAGCTGGTGGTAGATGTGCCTATGGAGTCTTCTGGAAGCGTCATAGAAAAGATAGGCAAAAGACGAGGAATTATGAAAGATATGACAGAAAAGAACGGCATTGCTAGGATTATTTTCGATATACCGACCAGAGGCCTCTTGGGTTACCGAGGCGAGTTTATCATAGACACAAAAGGTGAGGGAATCATGTCTTCTCGAGTGACTGGGTTTGAGGCATATGCTGGAGAAATCAAAAAAAGAGAGTATGGCTCCATGGTTTCTATGGCACCTGGCAAGGCGGTGGCCTTTTCACTTGCAAATTTGCAGGAACGTGGTATATTGTACGTAGGACATGGTATAGAGGTTTATGAGGGTATGGTCATCGGGAATGTTTTGAAAGGAGATGATATGTCAGTGAATCCAACAAAAGGTAAACAGCTCACAAACATGCGAGCTTCTGGTACAGACGAAGCGATTACCTTAAATCCTGTCTTTGCTTTGACTATCGAGCGAGGCCTCGAAGTAATGAGTGGTGATGAATACTTAGAAATTACTCCAAATTCTGTAAGATTACGTAAAAAATATTTGAGTGAAGTGGAGAGATCTAAAAGTAAACGATAGAGCAAAAGGTAAATATAGAAATATTAAAAATATGTCAACAATATCTTTTAAACCAAAAAAAATTACCAAGAAAATAACCTCCGATCTACAGGAGCGTGCGAGCGATGTCATCATGCATCGCTTTGGTTTGACAGCAGATGGAACGAGAAAAACTCTCGAGGAGATAGGTAAGAAATACAACATAACCCGAGAGCGAGTACGCCAAATAGAAAACGTGGCTCTAACTCTCATTAAAAAATCTCAGGCATACAAAGCAGAACAGCATGTTTTTGACGAATTAAAAAAACTTATTCATGAGCTCGGTTCTGTCGTATCAGAGCACGACCTCTTGTCTCATATTTCCAAAGATAAGTCTACTCAAAACCATATTCACTTTTACTTAGTGTTGGGAGATGCTTTTAAAAAGCATCGAGAAGATGATCATTTTCATGCGCGCTGGAGTGTGGATGATGAGATGGCTCTCAAGGTGCATGACTCTCTACGAAAACTTTATTCAACCTTGAATGATGAAGATCTAATACCAGAAACTGAGATGATCAAAAAGTTCTTCGAACATATGAAGGATATGGCTGAGCAGTTTAAAAATGAAGAGATAGCCAAGAGGTGGCTAGCTATGTCAAAAGTAGTTTCCAAGAACCCACTGGGTGAATGGGGTAAGACTAGCTCTCCAAATATCCGTACTCGTGGAGTCAAAGACTATGCTTTTTTAGTCATGCGACGTCATGGTTCTCCTATGCATTTCAAAGAAGTAGCTGAGGCTATCTCAAAAACTTTCAATAAAAAGATTCACTATGCTACTTGCCACAATGAGCTCATTAAAGACTCTAGATTTGTACTAGTCGGCCGAGGTATGTACGCGCTTGCAGAATGGGGCTACAAGGCTGGGATCGCTCGTGAAGTTATCCGGGATATTCTAAAACGTGAAGGCCCGATGACCAAAGAAGATATCGTGATCAAAGTAAACAAAGAAAGATATTTCAAAAAGAATACTATACTTGTGAATTTGGTTAACACCAAGTATTTCAAGAAGAATAAAGTTGGACTTTACACTGTGATTTAGATAAAATAAGGGCATGATAATCGATGCCATTCTTTTCGCCCTCTATAAATTTGTCATGGTTGCTTTTTTACCATTACTTGCGGTGGTCATTTTGGGGCGGATAGCTTGGAAATTGTGGATTCACTATATCCAGCAAGATTTTATTTCTGGAATAGAATATGTGGTATTAGAAATAGTCCCTCCACGCGAAGTGCTGCGTTCTCCAAAAGCGATGGAACTTTTTTTCTCAAACGCGCTTTATCACTGGAGTCAAAAAGGTGGTAAAGAGGAATATTGGCAAGGAGCAGTGTGGCTCTGGTTTTCTTTGGAGATAGTTTCCATCGAAGGACAAGTGCATTTTTATATTCGTACACCTTCGCGTCTAAAAAGTTTGATTGAGACTCAGATGTATGCTCAGTATCCACAAGCCCAAGTAAAGGTCGTGGAAGATTATACTCTCGCCGTAGACGAGATATCTCCACGAAGTAAATGGATGGGCTGGGGTTGCGAGTTTGGACTTTTAAAACCAGAAGCTTTTCCAATTAAAACCTATGTAGATTTTGGGCTTGATAAAGATCCAAAAGAAGAATTTAAAGTGGATCCTATTTCTCCAATGATCGAACTTTTTGGTGCGATAGGAAAAGGAGAACAGGTCTGGTTGCAAATAGTGGTGACACCTTCTCAAAAGCTGTACCATACCCACGGTACCTGGTTTGGCAAACATAATTGGGTGGCTCAATCTCGTATAGAACTGGAAAATATTTTAAAACCTTATACTCAAGTTGCATTAGAACCCGGAGATGTCCCACTACTTATCCGCGGACCTGCATTTTTGGATAATACAATTAAACGAATGACTGCAAAAACAGAAAAAATTGGTTTCGAAACGGGTATCAGACTTATGTATGTCGCCAAGAAAGAATCTTACAGCTTGAATACTCGCAGAGATATCCGTTTGATTTTCCGCCAATATGCAAATCCGGATTCAAATGAATTTTGGCGAGTAAATGGTACTCAGGGTGATTATTATAGTGAATACTTTCCAGCTTCAGAAAAAACTGTTATGTTGGTTTCCAACAGAATGCTTCACGAATACCAAGAGCGAGGGTTTTTCCATCTGCCGCTTCGTCACCATTTGCTAAATAATCATACTGTTCCTGGGCCTTTCCGAGGTATGCTAAAAGTCTACAAACACCCACCGACTTTTGTGTTAAATATTGAAGAATTAGCAACGATATGGCACTTTCCAGGTCAGATACTTAAAATTCCTACTCTTACTCGTATCGAATCCAAAGAAGCTGCTCCTCCTACAAACTTACCGATTTAACAAACAAAATGAAAAAAATAATCTTTATAATTTGTGGTGTTGTTTTTCTTTTTTTTATGAACGCGCCAGCGGATTTTCCAATGGGGTCTATCATCACTATAAATCAAGGAGAAAGTCTGCGAAGTGTGTCTTTAAAATTAAAAGAAAACAACATTATCCGTTCGCGGACACTTTTTGAAGCTTCTATCATCATCTATGGTGGCGAAAAACATATTATTCCAGCCGATTATCTTTTAGACACTAAGGCGCCAGTCTACGAAATAGCCCGCCGTATTGAAAGGGGAGAAAGGCGTTTGGCCCCCATCAAGGTGACTATCCCAGAGGGATTTACTATATTGGAAATTTCTAAGCTTTTTGATTCCAAGCTGGCATTGTTCGATCAAGGTAAATTTATAACAGATGCAAAAAACTTGGAAGGAACTCTTTTCCCAGACACCTATTTTTTCTTTACTGATGATAATGAAGAAAAGGTTATCAGATCTATGCAAGCAAATTTTGAAAAGAAAATCAGTCCACTTCGTTCGCAAATAGTCAGAAGCGGTAAAACTGAAAAAGAAATAATCATCCTAGCATCCATAGTGGAAGGTGAGTCAAATGGCGATGCTGACCGGGAGTATATCGCCGGTATTTTGTGGAAGAGGTTGAGTATAGGTATGCCCCTCCAAGTAGATGTCGCGCTCGAAACATACAAAGTAAGAGGTTTGCCAAAAGCGCCTGTGGGCAATCCAGGGCTCAAATCTATTGTGGCTGGGATCAATCCTAAGATATTAGAATATCTTTACTATTTGCACGACAAAGACGGCTCTATTCATTACGCAAAGACTTTTACGGAACACAAGGCGAATATAAAAAAATATCTAAAATAACGGGATGAAAAAACACAATTTGGCTTTTGTCGACATAGAAACTACAGGGCTCGACATCATCGAGCACGAGATCATTGAGATCGGTTGTGTTTTGACGACTCCAGATTTGAAAGTGATTGAAGAATTTGAATTAAAAATAAAGCCTGAGCATATAGAAAATGCAAATCCGGCTTCCTTAAAGGTTAATCATTATAAAGCAGAAGATTGGGAAGAGGCTTTAACACTTAGGGCTGCAATGAAAATATTTTCGGAAAAAGTAAAAGACTGTATAATGGTGGGACAAAATATTGCTTTCGATTCTGGATTCATAGAACATGCATTTTCTAAACTAAATATTACCAATAGTATGCATTATCATAGACTCGATACTATCTCTATCGCTTGGGCTAAACTTCATAACGACAAAGATCTGGAACATTTTTCACTACGTGAGATGTGCCTGCGTTTTGGGATAAAAAATGAACATGCACATACGGGTCTTTCTGATGCCCGGGCTACCTACGAGCTTTACAAAAAGCTTATGAGCTTGTAGATTCTAAGTATGAAAAAGAAAGTAGTTTTTGTTGGGCTTTCAGGCGGAGTAGACTCTGCTGTTTCGGCAGCGCTACTTAAAAAACAAAATTACGATGTTGTCGGAGTTTTTATTAAAACTTGGCATCCGGATTTTTTAGAGTGCAACGAAGAAGAGGAAAGGATAGATGCGATGCGAGTGGCAGCGTATTTAGATATTCCGTTTTTGACTTTCAATTTTGAAAAAGTTTACAAAGAAGAAGTGGCTGACTATATTATTAGTGAATATAAAGCTGGCCGAACTCCAAATGGAGATGTCATGTGCAACAAGCATGTAAAGTTTGGTGCGTTTTTAAATAAAGCCATCTCTATGGGTGCTGATTATGTAGCGACAGGGCACTATGCGCGTGTCGCGCAAGTGAAAAGTATAAAGTATAAAGTAAAAAGTAAAAATTCAACACTTTTTACTGGTCTAGATCCTACTAAAGACCAGTCTTATTTTCTTTGGACTCTCAGACAAGAACAGCTTTCTAGAATTATTTTTCCTGTGGGAAATTTGCAGAAGACAGAGGTGCGGAAACTGGCCAAGAAATTCAAATTGCCGGTGGCATTCAAACGAGATAGTCAGGGAATTTGTTTTCTGGGTCAGGTAGATTTGAAAGAATTTTTAAAGCATTACATCAAAGAGAAAAAAGGGGATGTAATATTAGCAGAGGGGGAAGCCAACCCGAATAGCGAAGCTGGACAGGTAATAGGTACGCACGATGGCAGCGTGTTTAGTACGCTCGGCGAACGACATGGTTTTACTATTACCAAAAAGAGTCCAAATGATAAAAGGTATTATATCGTGGGCAAGGACATAAAGAAAAATATTTTGATAGTTTCGCAACTCACTCCTAGGCAAGGCCTAGGGGGAGAAGGTAATATAAATATAGATAATACAAATTGGATAAATAAAATTCCAGAAGGAGATAAAGTATACACAGCTCAGATTCGTTATCATGGAGAATTTTTAAATTGTCAGATTAACGTAACTAGTAAAACTGAAGCTAAAGTAATCTTCGAAAAACCAATCCTAGTAGCCGGAGGGCAGTCTATTGTGGTCTATGATGGCGATTTTTGTATGGGAGGTGGGGTAGTAAGGTAAAAGCTTTTAGTTTCAAGGTTTTTATTATATAATCGGCTTATATATGGATTCAAGTGAAATTAGGTCAAGATTTTTAAAATTCTTTGAAACACGGGGACATAAAGCTATTCCTTCGGCTTCACTCGTGCCCGAAAATGATCCTTCGGTGCTTTTTAATACTGCCGGCATGCAACCGCTGGTGCCATATCTTTTAGGACAAACTCATCCGATGGGCAAACGTATTGTGAATGTTCAGAAATGTGTAAGGACTCAAGACATCGAAGAAGTGGGAGATAATACACACGACACATTTTTTGAAATGATGGGCAATTGGTCTCTCGGAGACTATTTTAAAGAAGATGCTATCAAATGGAGTTTTGAATTTCTGACTTCAAAAGTTGAAGGGCTTGGGCTCGACAAGTATCGTCTGTATGTGACGGTTTTTGAAGGTGATGAAAATGCACCGAAAGATACTGAAGCGTATGAAATCTGGAAAAAATATGTTCCAGAACATCGCATATATTATATGGGCGCAAAATCAAATTGGTGGAGTGTAGGTGACAATGGTCCATGTGGTCCAGACACTGAAATGTTTTACGATGTTACAAAAGAAGGTTTGGGTGATTTAAACAAAGAAGAATATCTGAAAGCTGACAGTGAACAAAAAGTGGTTGAAATCTGGAACGATGTTTTTATGGAGTACGAGAAAAAGGATGGAAAAGTCATCGGTAAGTTGAAACAAAAAAATGTTGACACAGGCTCTGGTCTAGAGCGTGTTGTGATGGCTGTGCAAGGTAAGGATAATATTTTTGATACAGATTTATTTAATGGGGAGAAAACAAAAGAAGAAAGAATCGTTGCTGATCATGTAAGGACAGCTTTGTTTATGATTTCCGATGGAGTAATTCCTGCTAATGTTGGCAGAGGCTATGTTCTGCGTAGACTAATTCGTAGAGCAGTGCGTTTTTCTAAAGAGCCCTTACAGAATTATATTGAAAGATATAAGAAAAATTACAGAGGGGTTTATGTTTTAGATGATAAAGGAGAAATAGAAAAAGAAGAAAACAAATTTAAAGAAACGCTACATAATGGTCTAAAAGAATTTGAAAAAGGAATCGATCCTTTTATACTGGCGACTACCTACGGCTTTCCCATAGAACTCACTCAAGAATTGGCCAAGGAAAAAAATATAAAAATAGATTTAGAAGATTTTGACAAAAAGATGGCCGAGCATCAGAAGCTATCACAGACGGCTTCAGCAGGGATGTTTAAAGGGGGGCTGGCGAATCATAACGAGAAGACTATAAAGCTTCACACAGCTCATCATCTACTCTTGGCCGCGCTTCAGGAAGTGGTAGGTAGAGAAGTAAAACAACGCGGAAGCAATATCACCGAAGAGAGACTACGTATAGATTTTCTGTGTGATCACAAACTTACTGATGAAGAAAAACAGAAAGTAGAAGCTTGGGTAAATGAAAAAATACAAGCAAAGTTCGATGTGGTTCGCCGAGAGATGCCATTTGCTGAGGCGGAAAAATTGGGTGCCGAAATGGAATTTGGAGCAAAATATCCTGAAGTTGTTTCTGTTTATTTCATCGAAGACAAGGGAGGTGTGCCAATTTCCAAAGAATTCTGTGGCGGTCCGCATGTGAAAAATACTGGGGAGCTCAGTAATTTTAAAATTTTAAAAGAAGAAGCAGTATCCCAGGGTATTAGACGTATCAAAGCTGTGCTTTTGTGATACAATTAGAGTATGTTCAACATATTCGGCAAAATGTTTTCTTTGAAAGAACAACAAGAGTTGATGTTGGTTTTTGATATTAGATCCTCGTCGGTAGGCGGAGCTCTTTTTAAAGTGCAAAAGTCCGGTATTCCCAAGATAATATTTTCAGTGCGTGAGTCCGTCCCACAAGAAGAGACAGTCAATGTCGATAAATTTCTACTATCTACCATGAAGTCACTGGATGTGGTCGTAAGTAAGATTTTCAAAGCTTCATTAGGTGTACCCAAAAGTATTTTTTGCGTTCTGGCTTCTCCTTGGTATGTTTCCCAGACCCGTATAATACATTTAAAAAAAGATAAACCTTTTACTTTTAATTTGGCTTTGGCAGATGATTTGATAAAGCGTGAGATGAGCCAATTTAAAGAGGAACATTTAGAAAAATATGTCAAGACTAAACAAGAAATCCAGGTGATCGAACTAAAGAATATAAAAACAATGTTGAATGGCTACGAGACTCACAATCCACTTGATCAAAAAACAGAAGAAGTGGAAATGACACTTTTTGTTTCGATGAGTCCAGGGCAAATTCTTTCAAATATTGAAAATGTAGTTAATAAATATTTTCACCATGAAACTGTAAAATTTTCTTCTTTTTCGTTTGTGTCTTTTACGGCTATCCACAACATGTTCTTAGATCAGCCTAATTTTCTATTGATTGACGTTGGCGGAGAATTGACAGATGTTTCCATGATCAAGAAAAATGTTTTTAGCGAATCCATCTCATTTCCTTTGGGCCGTCATTTTATAATCCGTGGGATAGCAGAAGCCATGTCTTGTACGCCGTCCGAAGCAGAATCTTATGTATCTTTACTGCATGATGGTCATGCAGATCCTTCTACTGAAAAAAAGATCCTTCCACTTATCAATAAATTGAAGACGGAATGGCTTTCAAAATTTCAAGAATCTCTGGCGAATCTCTCTAAAGATATATCTGTCCCTTTTACTATTTACTTGTCAGCAGATCCAGATTTCATACATTTTTTTGGAGAAGTAATAGAAGCGGAACAATTTAACCAATACACTCTAACTGAGTCTAAATTTAAAATTATATTTATGGATACGGAAACTTTGCATGGAATTGTAGAATTTAGTAAAGATACGCCTCGAGACCCATTTATTATGGTCGACGCTGCTTATATAAATCATTCTTTAACTTATTCGGAGAAATCTAGTACAATATAATATATGCCAAAAAGTATATTTCAAGACATGGTGAAAATAAACAATACACGAAGGCTACCTAAACAATTAGTAGAGAAAAGGGTAGATAAAAAATCTACTACAGATAGACCTGAACAAATAGAAAGAGTTAGAGAATTTCCACCCAGAGAAATGAGAGAAGTTGGCACCTCTAAAAATCGCCACGCGCTTTGGACAGTGGCTTTTGTTGCTATTATTTTCTTTCTCTTCTCTATTTCTTATTTTTTTGCCAGAGCTTCCGTCGTTGTAGATCCTAAAATAAAAGATTTTCATTTGGATTTAAATTTATCTGCCGATCTAGATGGAGATGCTGAAAGTCTGTCTTTCAACTTAGTCACGATATCTGGTGAAGTAAGTCAGGCTGTCTCTGCGACTGAAGAAAAAGAAGTAGCAGAAAGCGCTCGAGGTACAATCATCTTATATAACAATTTTAGCTCTCTACCACAGAAACTTGATATCAATACTAGACTCGAAGGATCAAATGGAAAAATGTATAAAACAGAAAAAGCTTTGATTATTCCTGGTATGAAGGGGTCTACTCCTGGATCTATCGAAGTAGTTGTGTATGGGGCAGATGCAGGCGAAGCGTACAACAGCGGACCACTTGATTTTAAAGTTTTTGGATTTAAGGGAACACCAAAGTATGAAAAATTTTACGGTAGATCAAAAGGAGATTTGAAAGGTGGTTTTAAAGGACTTTCACAAGTGGTTTCCATGACTGAGAAAACAAAATTTGTTGCTGAGCTTAAAAATAGCCTTCGAGACAAACTTTTACAAAAAGCTACCGACCAAATCCCAACTGGCTTTGTATTACTCAAAGATGCTATTTCTCTAGATGTGGAAGATGATGCTGATATCGAAGTCTTACTAATGGCCAAATCTATAGTACTAAAGGGTACACTGCACGGAGTGCTTTTTGAAGAGGAAAAACTGAACAAGAAAATAGCCGAAAAGGTGATTGATAAATATGATGGTAGTGATGTATACATATCAAATATTAAAGATCTGCTCTTTAAAATATCTGATACAGGAACCCCCTTAAAAGAAGCAAAGAAAATTGATTTTAATCTTTCCGGAAAAGCCACGATGGTTTGGAAACTAGATTCTGAAAAATTGCGTGCTGACCTCTTAGGCAAAGCTAAGAAAGATTTTAGTCAGATACTTCTACAATATCCAAATATTGTTTCTGCTAATTTGTCTTTGAGTCCTGTTTGGAATCGTATCTTACCAGAAAAACCAAAAGATATTAAAATCATTGTCAATTACCCTATTCTTTCTGTCTCCCGCGAGTGACAGGGTTGACGCTAGTTCGTAGTTTTGTTATATTGTATATTACTTGATGATTGATCAAAAAAAAGAAAAACTGTTGTCTGTGCGAGGTGTCGTAACTGAAGCCTTGCCATCGACGTTGTTTCGAGTAAATATCGAAGATAAAACAGTACAAGAAGGAGATGAAGCGAAAGTGATTTTAGCATATTTGTCGGGTAAGATGAGAATGCACCGAATTAAAGTTTTGATTGGTGATTCAGTTGAAGTAGTACTCGACCCTTACGGAGGTAAGGGCAGGATCATTAAAAGGTTGTAATTTTTATAAGTATAGTGTATTATCCTAACTGTCAGCATGTTTGGGGTTTATAAAAGTTAAAGGTACTACGAAATAAGGGTATTTTCCTTTTTTTGTTTTTTTGCGTAAATTAAAATGAAAGTCAAGTCAGCAATTAAAAAAATTTGTGATAATTGTAAAATAGTCAAAAGGGCTAGGCATTTGCGCATTATTTGTTCAAATCCTAAGCACAAACAAAAACAATAATTTATGATGAGAATATTAGGAATCACAGTACCCAATGAAAAGAGACTTGAAGTAGGACTTACGTGCTTCTATGGCATAGGCCGACCTGCTGCTCGTAGAATTTTAGACCAGGTAGGCATAGATCATGGCAAGAAAGCGAAAGACCTGACGGAAGATGAAGAAAATAAAATCCGTCTGATCATCGAAAAGATTCCGATTGAAGGAAATTTGAAACGAGAAATCAGCGCGAATATAAAAAGATTGAAAGATATAAAAAGTTACCGAGGGACGAGACATATGAAGGGACTACCAGTGCGGGGACAAAGAACAAAGACAAATTCTCGAACTGTCCGAGGTAACGTCCGAAAGACAATGGCTTCAGGTAGAAGAAAAGAAACAAAGACTTAGAAAAGTTGAAAGTGTAAAGTAGAAAGTTATAAAGTTATAAAACAAATGCCCATAACTAAAAATAAAACAGAAGATAAAAAAGCTGAAGGAGAAGAAATCAAAAAAGATCTTCAAGCAGACGCTCCAAAGGCTTCTAAAGCATCAAAAAAGAAAGTAACTTCTGGTGTTTTACATATTGATGCGACTTTCAACAACACTAAAATTGTTTTTTCTGATAAGGGTGGCAATACACTATTTTGGTCAAGTGCTGGAAGCTTAGGTTTTCGTGGAGCAAAGAAAGGTACACCTTTTGCTGCATCCAAGGTGGGTGATTTGATCGGAAGCAAGGCAATGCAAATGGGAGTCAAGGATTCTGATGTTGTGGTATTGGGAGTCGGTTCAGGGCGTGAACCTGCGATCCGAGCATTTATGGCACACGGTATAGAGATAACTGGTATCCAAGATGCGACACCCGTGCCACACAATGGTCCGAAAGCTAAAAAACCTAGAAGAGTATAAAATAGTTTATCAAGTTATAAAGTGGAAAGTTAAAAGTAAAAAAATGATATCAAAACCAAAATTTAAAATATGCAGAAGACTAGGACCCGGAGTATATGACAAATGTCAGACTCCAAAGTTTAGTTCTGCGACTGGTAAAGTCGGACTTGCTGGGGCACGTCGCCCGAAGGCTTTGTCTGAATATGGAACCCAGCTTATCGAAAAGCAAAAAATTCGTTTTTCGTATGGTATTTCTGAACGCCAACTTTCAAACTATGTTAAGAAGGCTTCTCTAGCTAAAGGTTCTACTACAGCTTTAAAATTCTATGAAGGATTGGAATCTCGTCTAGATAATGCGATCTATCGTATGGGTTTAGCTCCTAGTCGTCGTGCAGCGAGACAAATGGTGTCTCATGGTCACTTTGTGATAGGTGAGACCAAAGTCACTATTCCATCATACGAATTGAAAGTAGGTGATGTCATCAAAATCCGTGAAGGTTCAAAAGGGAAAGGAATTTTTGCTAGTCTAGCAGAAAAATTAAAAGATTATAATCCGCCTTCTTGGATCGCTTTTGATTTAGCAAAGATGGAAGGTAAAGTCTTGAGTAAACCAAAGAATGAAGAGACTTTCCTTGATTTAAATGCAGTGCTCGAATTTTATAGTCGTTAATATTATTAGTAAAAAAATTTTTTATGGCTGAATATAAAATAATTATGCCTTCAAAGCCTCGTATTGTTGAAGAAGCTGGCAATAAAGGAGTATTTGAAATAGATGGCTTATACCCTGGGTATGGTCATACTCTTGGCAATAGTTTGAGAAGAATAATCTTATCCTCTATTCCAGGCGCTAGTATTACCGCTATCAAAATCGATGGTGTGTCTCATGAATTCGAGACTTTGGATGGTATCAAAGAAGATGTCATCGTAATGATTTTAAATTTGAAGCAAGTTCGTTTCAAGATGCATTCTGATGAACCTCAGACAGTGAATCTTTCTATAAAAGGTCCAAAAGAAATTACCGCTTCTGATATAAAAACTAGTGGGCAAGTAGAAGTTTTAAATGGTGATTTACATATAGTTTCTGTGACTGGTAAAGTCAATCTAAACATCGAGATGAAAATCGAAAAAGGTTTAGGTTTTATTCAAAAAGAAGCACATCAAAAAGAAAAAGTTGATATCGGTACTATCGCTGTGGATGCGATATTTACTCCTATTCGCCGTGTATCTTATGAAGTGGAAAACATGCGTGTCGGTGACAAGACAAATCACAACCGTCTACGAATCGCTATCGAGACAGATGGAACACTCACTCCACGTGAAGCTCTTTCGTACTCTATTGAAACAATGATCTACCAATTGAAAGCTATTATTGATTTCAAAGAACCCGAGGAAGATAAGCAAGAAAAAATAGAAAAGAAAGCCGTAAAGAAAGAAGAGGAAGTAGCTGATGCCGAAAAGGGTTCAGACGTTGAGGATATTTTGAAAAATAGAATCGATACACTGGACTTTTCTACACGCACCTTAAACGCTTTGACTGACGCAAATATCCGTACACTTGGAGGTCTTGCTCGCAAGAAGCGTGAAGACTTGCTTGAAGTTGAAGGCATCGGCGAGAAAGGAATAACTGAAATTAAAAAGACGCTTAGTAAATTTGGACTTAGTCTAAAAGAATAATATGCGACACCACAACAGCGTTCGAAAATTCGGCAGAGTTAGAAAAGTCAGAAACGCACTGATGAATTCTTTGGCGCGGAGTTTGATCGTACGTGAAAAAATAAAAACTACTCTACCAAAAGCAAAGGAACTGCGGCCTTTTATCGAAAAGTTAGTGACTCGAGCTAAGCGTGGTGACGTGGCTACACGTAGACTCATGATCGGATCACTTGGTGGAAGCAGCCGTGAAGTCAAAAAGCTTTTTGAAGTTTTAGCGCCAAAATATGCTGATAAAAAAGGAGGTTATACCCGAGTTATGAAATTAGGAGTAAGAGTCGCTGACGGAGCACCGATGGCTATAATTGAATTTGTATAAGATTATGAAAACAGAAAATATAAAAACTGCAATAAAGACTATTGATGCATCAGGACGAACTCTAGGAAGAGTAGCAAGTGAAGTGGCCAAGTCTTTGATGGGCAAGGACAAGGTTACCTTTGAGCGCAATGTCTACTCTGGTGCTCCTGTGAAAGTAATCAATGCTTCAAAGCTTCGTATTACTACCAAGAAATTGGAAGAAATTTATCACACTCGATATTCAGGTATTCCAGGCGGACTTCGTATTTTGACAGGTAGCCATACTGCGAGTACAAAGGGGTTAAAAGAATTGATCAAGCTTGCCACAGCGCAAATGCTTCCTGATAATAAATTGCGCAGGGAGATGATGAAACATTTAACAATAGAAAACTAGCAGATTAAATATGTCAGAAAAAAAACCAACAACTGAAGGAAGGTATATCGAAGCCGTAGGACGAAGAAAGACCTCGACTGCTCGCGTGCGCATCACAGAAGCCAGTAAGGCTAGTTTTGTGGTCAACGGACTGGATTCAAAAGAATATTTTAAGACTGAAGAACAACGAAGGTCAATCCTCGACCCTATGGTAAAGGGCTTAGAAGTAGGCGAAGGTAAGCCTTTGCAAAAGTGGGCTGTGGAAGTACTTGTGTCTGGAGGCGGAATACATTCCCAATCTGGCGCTGTACGTCACGGACTCGCTCGTGCACTAGTTATGCATGATGAAAATAATCGTGGGAGTCAAAAAGCACTCGGATATTTGACTCGTGACCCTAGAGCCAAAGAACGCCGAAAATTCGGACTCAAGAAGGCTCGTAAAGCACCTAAATGGTCCAAGAGATAAAACAAAAATCCCTTTTAAAAGGGATTTTTTTATGCTAGAATCCATTCATGTCTGATGAAGAAGTAAAACAAAACGAAGAAATACCTGAGGCGGAAGATGATGTAGTTGAATTTGAGTTCAACGAAGACGGAGAAGAAGACCTCAAGAAAACTCTAAAAAAAATTAGAACTGATTTAAAAGTTGCCAAGAAAGAAAAAGAAGAGTATTTGCTCGGTTGGCAAAAAGAGCGAGCGGATTTTGCAAATTACAAAAAAGAAGAAGACAATCGCCGTGCTATGTTTAGTGAGTCTATGCGTGAAAGAATTTTATCTAGTTTTTTAGGAGTGATGGATAGTTTCAATATGGCTTTTATAAACCGTGAAGCTTGGGAGAAAGTGGATTCAAGCTGGCGCAAAGGAGTGGAATATATTTATTCTCAAATGAATGGAGTTTTTGAAGAATATGGAGTAAAGCCAGTAGGAGAAGTTGGTGAAAATTTTGATCCTACACAGCACGAATCCATCGATGTTGTGGCCACTGATAAAAAAGAAGATAATCATAAGATTGCAGTAGTAACCCAAAAAGGCTACAAGCTCGGCGACCGCGTCATCCGCCCAGCTAGGGTAAATGTGTATGAATATAAAGACGGAGAATAAAAACTGCCAGAATTGTAAACAAGACTTCGTGATAGAATCGGAGGATTTTGGTTTTTATGAGCAAATGAAAGTTCCTCCACCAGATTGGTGTCCACAATGCCGTTTAGTGCGTCGTTTGGCTTGGCAAGGGTATCGTTTTCTATATAAAAGAGAATGTGATTTTTCAGGAGAAAAAATATTATCAACTATACCTCCGGATTCATTACACAAAGTATATAAACAAGATATTTGGTGGTCCGATAAATGGGATCCAAAAAGTTATGGACGAGACTACGATTTCAGTCGTTCCTTTTTTGAACAATGGAAAGATTTGATTAGAGATGTTCCATTGCCTTCATTGATGACAGAATACTCGACTATGGTCGGAAGTGATTACTGCAACGCCGCAGCCACGCTTAAAAATTGCTATCTTTGTTTTAAATTTGATGAGAGTGAAGAATGCGGTTATTGTAATACTGGAACTGCCTTAAAAAATAGTTTTGATGTTTCGTTCTCTAACTTTTGCGAACTATGCTACGAATCAACGAACCTCAACAAGTGCTATCAAGTATTTTTTTCTCAAGACTGTGAAGATTCTCACAATATTTGGTTCTCAAAAGATTTAGTGGGATGCAATGATTGTATCGGGTGTATTAATTTACGAAACAAAAGCTATCACATTTTCAATAAAGCATATTCGAGAGAAGACTATAAAGCGCTTTTAGAAAAATATGATTTTACTACTTTTGAAGGCATAAATTTATTCAGGAAAGAGTCACAGGAATTTATGCTAACTCAACCTCGAAGACAATTTCACGGACATCAAAACCAAAATGTCTCAGGTGATTATATTTATAAAAGCAGAAATGTAAAAGATTCCTATATGGTTCGCAATAGTGAAAATCTAAGATATTGCCACTTACTTAAAGCTGGAAATGTTCATAATGCAATGGATTATACTACTTTTGGATTAAAGGCAGAATGGATTTATGAATGCGGTTGGGTGGGGATTCAAGTAAATAATATCAAATTCAGTATTTGGTGCTATAAATCTCACGATCTAGAGTATTGTTTTGGTTGCCATGGATCTGGTAATTTATTTGGATGTGTAGGAATCAGAGCGGGAGAATATTGTATTTTAAATAAGCAATACACAAAAGAAGAATATTTAAATATTACAAATAGGATAAAAAGAGAAATGAAAGAATATGGTGAAATGTTTCCTATTAGTTTATGTCCGTGGCCATATAATGAGTCAACCGCAGATGAGTGGTTTCCTCTTACAAAAAATGAAGCTCTTACTAAAGGCTTTGCTTGGCGAGATTCTGACTCTAAAGAATATAAAGATGCTACGATTTCAGTGCCAGAATGTATTAAAGATGTTGCTAATGATATTTTAGAAGCAATTTTAAAATGTATTGATTGTGGAAAGAATTATCAAATTATTCACAAAGAACTACAATTTTTACGACGTTTTAATTTACCCATTCCAAAGCAATGTCCGCTGTGCCGAGATCGTGCAAGAACCAAGCAAATGAGTTCTTTAACAATTTATAAACGTATTTGTGATAAATGTAATATAGCGATAAATACTTCTTACGCACCTGATCGGCCTGAAATTGTTTACTGCGAAAAATGTTACCGACAAGAGATATATTAGTCTTCGATTAGTGTGATATAATTTTAATGTCGAGGATTATTAATTTTATTATTATAAATAACAATATGTTTAGAAAAATTTTTATGTTTTCAGTTTTGCTTTTTGTATTGTCATTAATAGCTTCGCCAGTTTTAGCAGTCAACACAACCACTGGAGCATTGTCCACCAAAAGTACTGATGTAGCTGCAAAAATCGCTTGCGTAGCCGCGGCAGTCAGTGTTCGTGAATCAACCATCAGTACTGCTTACTCTACTTATAGCGCGGCAATACTCGCTGCATATTCTACTCGGGCAAATGAACTAGCTGGTGCGTACTCAAATACCACTGCAGACAAAGCAAAAGTTGGAGTAAAAGTAGCTTGGGCGGGTTTTAATAAGACTAAGAAATCTGCTAATAGTACATGGAAGGGAAGTCGTGAATCTGCTTGGACAGTGTTCCGATCTGCGGTATCAGCTTGTAAGTCTCCAGCGGGTGTTTCTGACTCCTCTAACGTTAGTTCTGAACCAAAAGGTGAATAGTCTTGTAGACGTCCGACGTCTACAAAAAGTTTATTTTCCGAAAGTCTCAAATAAAACTTTTTTGGTTTCTTCGTCTATAAATTGAGTTACGATGATCATCATCTCAGTAGTGAGTCCGAGATCTTTTTTGATGTTCATAAATAAGTGCTCGTACGGGTAAGGAGAAATCCAAGCGGAGTTTTTTAGACAGACGAAGTTCGCTTTTTTAAGAAGGTAACGCAAACTTTCGCGTTCACTTTTTCTATTTTCTGGTAGATCGAGTAAAATGATTCTCCAAAATCCATCCCATGTTTGGGGTACTAACGCATCAGTACTTTCAACAAGAAGGCTATTCAATTTAGTTTTGCCTCTTTGAGTTATACGAGCGTAGTCTTGCTTCTCAGATTTGTGAATTTCTGCATAGCCACTATCTACTAAATTTTTTAGTGCACGAGTTGTGGCGTAGGAAGTTTTTGTGTCCTCTGGTTTTAAGAATTCTACTGACAAAGCTGGTTTTTCGGCTAGTTTTTTGAGTATTTTCTTGGTATAACTTGACATAGGTATATACTATCATATATACTGATTTATACAAGTTTTTCGCGGTCGCGAAAACTTAGTCAAAATTATTTATAAATTACAAAATTAACCTTCCGCCGACGCTAAAGCTAAGGCGAGACAAAGAAAAATTATGAGTAAAATAATAGGAATAGACTTAGGTACAACAAACTCAGCAGTAGCCTTCATTGAAGGTGGTGCACCAAAAATTATTGAAAACGTGGAAGGGAATCGCACGACTCCTTCGGTGGTTTCGATTGCCAAGAATGGTGACAGACTGGTGGGTCTTCTAGCAAAGCGTCAGGCCGTTACAAATCCAGAAAATACTATCTACGGTATCAAACGCTTTATGGGTCACAATTTTGAAGATCCAGAAGTTCAGAAAGATTTAAAGAACGCTTCTTTTAAAATTCAGAAAGGAGAAAACGGTGGAGTCGAAGTCAAAATCGGCGAAAAATGGATGCGTCCAGAAGAAGTGTCGGCAATGATTTTATCAAAAATAAAAGCTGACGTGGAAGCAAAACTCGGAGAGAAAATCACTGAAGCTGTCATCACTGTGCCGGCGTATTTCAATGATGCTCAAAGAAAGGCTACCAAAGACGCGGGCGCTATCGCAGGTCTAGATGTAAAGAGAATCATCAACGAGCCTACAGCTGCAGCACTTGCTTACGGATTTAATAAAAAGAAAAATGAAAAGATTGTCGTTTACGACTTCGGTGGAGGAACATTTGACGTGTCTGTGCTTGAGATAGGTGACGACGTTATCGAAGTAAAATCTACCGATGGTGACAGTCACCTCGGGGGCCGTGATATCGACCACAAGATCATCGCTTGGATCGCGGAAGAATTTAAAAAGACGTCAGGTGTAGATGTTCGCTCTGACAAGCTGGCTTTGCAACGTCTAGATGAAGCGGCGGAAAAAGCAAAAATAGAACTTTCTACTGCAGTTGAAACAGAAATAAATATTCCATTCATTACTTCGACTGCCGAAGGTCCTCAACATTTATTACTAAAAATGACTCGAGCCCAACTCGAATCTATAGCAGATGAATATATTACTCGCTCAATCGAGATAACCAAGCGCGCTATGGCCGCCTCTGGTTTCAAAATGGAAGATATGAATGAGATCATCATGGTGGGCGGGCAAACTCGTATGCCAAAGATCGTGGATGAAGTGAAGAAAGTTTTTGGTAAAACTCCAAACCTTTCTATCAATCCGGATGAAGTAGTAGCTCTCGGTGCTGCAGTCCAAGCTGGAGTATTGCAAGGAGATGTTCGTGACGTGCTTCTTCTCGATGTGATCCCGCTTTCTCTAGGTATCGAGACGCTAGGAGGTGTGGCCACAAAATTGATAGAAAAAAACACCACTATCCCTTCCAATAAATCCCAAGTGTTTTCTACAGCAGCCGACAACCAAACTTCAGTAGAAATACATATCGTGCAAGGTGAACGTCCTATGGCTTCTGACAATAAATCTCTCGGACGATTTATCCTAGACGGAGTTCCACCAGCACCTCGAGGTATGCCACAAGTCGAAGTATCATTTGATGTGGATGCCAATGGAATACTCAATGTGACCGCAAAAGATAAAGCGAGTGGTAAAACTCAATCTATAAAAATAGAGGCGAGCTCAGGACTCAAAGAAGACGAAATCAAAAAGATGCAGGCCGATGCCGAGCTTCATGCTGAGGAAGATAAAAAGAAAAAAGATGTAGTGGATGTAAAAAATACTGCGGAGATGGTCATTTATACTGCAGAAAAATCGCTCAAAGATAATGAAGCAAAAATTCCTCATGAATTAAAAGATGATGTAAATGCAAAGATAACTGCACTTCGTGGATTAAAAGATGGTACAGATGCCGAAGCAATCAAAAAAGCTACCGAAGAACTTTCGGGAGAGATGTCAAAGATTGGTGAGGCAGTGCAGAAAGGTTCACCCGAATCCGCAGGAGGAGAGGCAAAGCCAGAAGGTGAACAATCTACTACTGATGCTGAATTCAAAGATAAATCAGAAGGCGAAGCAAAATAATGATAGATCCAAAAAAATTAGATATAAATCAATTACCCAAGAAGTTTGTGGATGGAGCAATCGGTTCATACGGCAAGGAAGGATTTTCTTTTGTGCTTACTTCTGGCAACGAACTTCATTCGTTTATGACGACTCCGACCACGATGAAAAGTATTTCAGAGTGGCTAGTAAAACAAGTGGAAGGGTATGAAAAACAATTTGGCGTAATCGATATGACACCACCCTCTGTAGTGAGCCCACTCCAAGCTTCAGATTTGGGAGACCAGGAAGATAAATAAATTTTAAAACCCGCAAGGGCTTTTAATTTTAAGGATTTTTGATATAATTTATAAATGTCAGAATTCCCTGAGGTACCATTTAATAAAGAACTTACTTATCTCGGTATTACTACTTATCGAGACAAAAATACTCTTTTTGGAATAAAGCGTAAAGACAGACGTCAGCATGTTTACTTGCTCGGAAAGTCCGGTACTGGTAAATCCGTACTGATGTTCAACATGATTATTCAAAACATCCAAAACGGAGAGGGTGTTTGTCTAGTCGATCCACACGGTGAAAACGTGGAAGGAGTTTTGTCTGCTATTCCACCACATCGTATGAAAGATGTTATTTATTTCAATCCTGCCGATACAGATTATCATATTGGTTTCAATGTGCTAGAACTTATTGACCCGCAGTACAAGCACCTAGTGGCATCGGGGCTCATGGGAATCTTTACGAAAATCTGGGCCAATGCTTGGAGCGCTCGTATGGAGTACATTTTGAACAATTGTATTTTGGCTTTGCTTGATACTCCTGGCACGACACTCCTAGGTATACCGCGTATGCTGGTGGACAAAGATTACCGCCAAAAAATAATTTCCAATTTGAAAGATCCAGTGATCAAAGCTTTTTGGGTGCACGAGTATGAGGCTTGGCAAGAAAAATTTCGAAATGAAGCCATCGCCCCGATTCAAAATAAAGTCGGGCAGTTTCTCTCTACTTCTATTATTCGAAATGTCGTCGGTCAGCAGAAGAGTACAATAAATATTTTCGACATGATGAACGAAGGGAAAATTTTCTTGGTGAACGTGTCCAAGGGGCGTATCGGAGAAGACAACTCGGCACTGCTCGGGGGAATGATCATCACCAAAATACAGCTCGCCGCCATGGAACGTGTGCGTATACCAGAAGAAACTCGCCGAGACTTTTACCTATATGTGGACGAATTCCAAAACTTCGTGACCGATGCTTTTGCGGGGATTTTATCTGAAGCTCGAAAGTACCGTTTGAACCTGACTGTGGCGCACCAATACACCGCCCAGCTTATTTCCGACAAAAGTTCAGCTGTGCGTGACGCCATCTTTGGAAACGTAGGAACGATGATAATATTTCGTGTAGGCGCGGACGATGCTGAATTTTTGGAAAGTGAATTTGATCCAGAGTTTACTCCGCAAGACATTGTAAACTTACCAAACTACAAAATTTATTTGAAGCTCATGATTGATGGAGTGACTTCTCGTCCATTTTCAGCAAAGACTTTACCGCAGATGGTGAAGTCTGGTAACGTCGAGATCGAGCAAGAGGTGATTCGTTCTTCACGAGAACTATATTGTAAGCCGAGAGAAGTGGTAGAAAAAGAAATCAATGATTGGAGCGGAATGTCTTTGGGTGATATTACTCCCGGTAGTAGTGGCCCATTAGAAAAATTTCCGATAGTTTGTTCTTTTTGTCATTTAGAAAAAACTGTACCTTTCAAACCAGAGCAAGGTAGGCCAGCTTATTGTAAAGAGTGTATTGCAAAAATAAAATCTGGGGAAGTGAAAGTAGAAAAAAATTCAGAAAATCAAATCAAGTATGACGACTCTAAATTTTTCAAACCGCTTTCTGACCTCGGTATAGAGTATGAACCAGTAAATAAAGGAGGTGATGGAAAGAGTGGTTTTGCGAAAAAAGATATAGACAAGGAAAGATACCCACAAAGAGACGATGGCTCTCATCATAAAAATACTGACAAGCCTGGCATAATGAGCTCGATCAAGAAAATTTTCCAGCCCGAACTAGTCAAACCAAAGCCAGTACAAACTACACTTTCTTCTCGTGTGCAGGTAGAGAATAAAGGTTTGAAAGAAGCCTTGAGTAAAATTACTCAGTCTGTAGTAGAAACCGCAAAAAAACCAGTCGAGCCTTCAAAACCAGTACCGATTTCTCTAAGTGATTTAAAAAATAAAACTCCGATACCTAACAAGGGGATACACATGGGTAGCGACCGCGCAGCGACTGCAGAAGATATGAATAAGTTGAAAGATTTGACAGTGGAAAGAACTACTACTCCTACATCCACCCCGCAAGCAAATAAAGTACAGGAACCACCACTGACAACAGGTAATGTGAAGGAAGTTCCAGAAGACGTATTAAAAAAGCTTTTAGAATAAAAAATATGCCAAAGCCAAATCGAGTTCAAATAATCAAATATGGGCCACCGCCACCAGAACTACCGGTTTTTGGAAAGGTAAAGCCGGAGGATGTATCTTTTATCGGCCGGACGAATTATGTAGCTTCTCTTGAAGAGAAGAAATTTATTTTTGGTATCAAGCGCGTAGACAGACGCAGACACTTGTATATCATCGGGAAGTCTGGAGTAGGAAAAACAAAACTTCTCGAGCTGATGCTTCGGCAAGATATCACTTACAATCATGGGCTCTGTCTGATCGACCCGCACGGTGACGTGATCGACGCGATGCTTGATTATATTCCAAAGGAACGTATCGGAGACGTATGTATTATCGACCCAGCGGATATTAATTTTCCCGCATCTTTCAATCCGCTTTCAAATGTTGATCCAATGTTTAAATTTCAATTAACCCAAGGGTTGATCGAAGTTTTCCAAAAACAATTTGGAGCCAACTGGACACCGAGACTCGAACATGTATTTCGTTTCACTTGTCTGGCGCTACTCGACTATCCACATGCCACCATGCGAGGAATGATCTCTATGTTGACGGATAGAAATTATCGACAGAAGGTAGTGGAATATATTACCGACGACATGGTGAAAAGATTCTTCGCTATCGAATTCGCCGATTGGTCGGAAAAATTTGATACTGATGCTATCATCCCGCTTGTAAATAAGCTCGGACAATTTCTTTCTGATCCATTGCTCCGAAATATTTTTGGACAGAAAGAAAACAAGATAGACATAAGTGAACTCATGAATCAAGAAAAGATTATTTTAATCAATCTATCCAAGGGTCGCCTCGGCGAAGAAAATTCTTCATTTTTAGGTTCGATATTTTTGACTAAAATCAAACAAGCCGGTATGGAACGCGCAGGAATGCCCGAGAGTGCTCGCAAAGATTTTTATATATACGTCGACGAGTTTCAAAACGTAGTGACGCAGACTTTTGAAAACATTTTGTCAGAAGCTCGTAAATATGGACTCAATCTGACTATGGCCCACCAATATGTCGGGCAGATACTTCCTAAAGTTCACCAAGCTGTTCTTGGTAACTGCGGTAGTATTATCACTTTTCGTATAGGTGGTGAAGATGCGGTAAAGATGAAACCAGAATTTTCTCCACTTTTCGATGTGAAAGATATGATCAACCTTGCTGTCGGTGAGATGTATGTAAAGATGACTATCGATGGAGAGTCTTACGATCCATTTTCTGCGGAGACATTGAAAGTGTTGCCACCAACTCATCCATCTTACCGTCATGAAATCATTGAAGCTTCTCGTAAAAAATTCTCTATTCCAAAAGATGCGGCGGCCAAACTTATCGCCGAAGAAGAAGCTACTATAATAAGAAGTACAGAAGAAAAAGCTATTATTGAAGGAAGAACGAAAAATGAAGGCGAAGAAAGTGAAGATGAGACAGATAATGCAAAAGCTTCACAGGAAGCCGAGCCTATGATATAAATGAATTATGTCAAAAGATTATTATGAAACATTGGGAGTAAATAAAAACGCATCAAAAGAGGAAATTAAAAAGGCCTTTTATAAGCTCGCGCACAAATACCACCCTGACAAAAAAGAAGGAAACGAGGCGAAATTTAAAGAAGTAAATGAGGCTTATCAAACTCTTTCAGATGACGGTAAACGTTCAAAATATGACCAATTTGGCTCTCAGTATGCCAATATGGGCGGCAGTCAGTATCAAGGCGGCCAAGGATTCGAAGGGTTTGACTTCAGCGGTTTCCAGAATGGCGGACAGGATTTCGATTTTGGAAATTTGAACGACATCTTTAGTGATTTCTTTGGTGGAGGAGGACGAGCTCAGACTCGCCGAGGTAGGGATATTTCTACTGAGATAGCGATCATATTTGCTGATTCAATTTTTGGTATTAATAGAAAAATTTTGATTACAAAGACTTCGGCCTGTCTTACTTGTCACGGCTCTGGGGCAAAAGAAGGAACTAGTATGATCACTTGCAAGAAATGTAACGGGCAAGGACAGATTCGTGAGGCCAAGCGGTCCTTTCTGGGCACTATTTCTAGTACAAAAATTTGCGAAGAGTGTCATGGCGCAGGTGAGGTGCCAAAAGAAGCCTGCGATAAGTGTAAAGGCAAAGGAGTGCTTCGCCGAGAAGAAGAAATCTCTATCGTTATTCCAGCTGGTATTCGTGATGGCGAGATGATCCGCATGACGGGTATGGGTGAAGCTATATCTCGTGGCATAGCAGGGGACTTGTATATAAAAATAAATGTAGCACCGCACCCAGTATTTAAGCGTGACGGACACGACCTAGTGATGAATTTAAATTTGAAACTTTCTGACGCCTTACTTGGAACAAAGTATCCGATAGAAACGCTAGACGGAGAAATAGAAGTCACTATCCCAGAAGGGGTATCTATAAATGAAATCCTACGCGTGCGAGACAAAGGTGTGCCAGTCAGCAAGAGCAAACGCGGCGACCTCTTAATCAAGCTAAATATCAAACTACCATCTAAACTTTCTCGCAAATCTCGTGAGCTCATAGAAGATCTGAAGAAAGAGGGAATATAAAATGATTTCGGAAAATTTTATTTATCTAGCAGTTTTTATCAGCCTGCTGGGTATATTTCGATATTTAAGAAGTATAGTGCATGGCAAAACTCGTCCAAACCTAGTTTCTCAATTTGTGTGGATGCTGTCCCCGTTTATCGGAGTATTTTTTCAAATTAAAGCTCAGTCTGGCTTGGCGACACTGGCTTTATTTATGTCAGGTTTTGCCTCTTTATCGTTTATTGTTACAGCACTAATAGTGAAAAATGGATATTGGGAATTAAGAAAATTTGATTTAATTTGTGGTATGTTTTCCTTACTCGCCTTGATTTGTTATGTCATAACTCACAATCTTGGCATTTCTATTTTGTTTGCTATATTAGCTGATACATTGGCTTATTTTCCAACAATCAAAAAATCTTGGACTAATCCGGAAACCGAAAATAATTCTATCTATGTAGCAGGCATATGTAGCCATATTATTGCACTCCTAGTTCTACAAAATAGGGAGTTTACAAACTACGCTTTTAGCTTTTCTATTATACTTTGGAATTCAGTAGTGCTATTAGCAATTTACCGCAATAAAATTACTTCAATCTTTTTGCGAACTTCTGTGCGATCATAGTATAGGCGAGTTGAGCGGCGCCGTATTCGGTGAGCTGTGAGTCGGGGAGTGGTGAAACTTCTACAATATCCGCGCCCACTAATTCATATTTTCCTATTGCTTGTTCGATGAGTGAAATTCCATACCACCATTCCAGTCCGCCTTGGACGACAGTACCAGTGCCCGGCATGTGAGCCGGATCAAAACCATCTACATCTATCGAGATATACAAATATTTTGTTTTTATTGCTTTTAGGATATCTGAAATCTTGGGAATTTCTTGCCCCGCCCGAGATGGGCGGGGTGAACCAGTACCCCATTCAAATGCAGTCACGTTGTTTTTTTTGTTACTGAAATAATTGTATTCTTCTTCTGAATATGTCCGTATGCCTACTTGCACGAGAGGGAAGCCGAGCTCGCTCGCTCGGCGCATGACTGTGGAATGCGCCAAATCTGAAGGCTCTTCATCATTGTAATCACTATCATCATCACGCAAATCGCAATGTGCATCTATGTGCAGTATAGTGACATCTGCAGGAGAATATTTTTTCGATAATGCACGAAGGTGTCCGACTGAAACTGCATGCTCGCCACCCAGCATAAAAATAAATTTGTCTTTTTTTACTAGTTCCGCGCAAGCATTTTGTATTTTAAAAGCATTTTCGACAGGAGAAAGTGTATTTAGGTCACCCAAGTCTTGGTGTGCGATTTTTACAAAGTCAGTTACGTCTTTTTTAAACTTTCGGTCAAAGAATTCTATCTGATGATTTAACTGCTCAATGACGGCCGCCGGTCCTGCCGCTGTGCCCTTGTGACTAGATGCAGTTTTTTCATAAGGCGCAGAAAGAAAAACCACTTCGGCTTCTTCTATATTTGAATTAATTATTTGTTTTGTCATATACTTTATAGCCTAGAGAATTTATTTGGGCGCGGAGCTCATCTGATTTTTTAAAATCTTTTTCTTTGCGTGCTTGCTCTCTTTCTTTTACTAACTGTAAAACTTCTTCTGGCATCTCAATCATATCTGTTTCTTTTAAATTTGCAAACCCGAGCCCGAGCACTTTATCAAAATCCAAAATGGTGGCTTTTTTATCGGCATCTGACATATTTCCGTCTTTTATCACATCCCAAAATAGAGCTAATGCCTGAGGAGTATTTAAGTCGTCATTTACGTATTCTATGAACTTATCTTTGTAAACTTCATGGATGCCTCCTAGTTGCTCGCCTAGGGCCAGGTAGAGCCTATATAGCCGTTTTAGAGCCGTTTCTGCACCTTCTAATGCTTCCCAGACAAAGTTTACCCTAGTGCGATAATTGGCCATTAGAAGCCAAAATCTATAGGCTACAGGGTTTATACCACGATTTGTAATGTCTTTTAAGGTGTAAAAATTATTGGCAGATTTGGCCATTTTTTTTCCATCTACTAAAAGCCACTCATTGTGTATCCAATATTTTACAAATTGTTTACTAGTAGCTCCTTCGGATTGAGCAATTTCATTTTCATGATGTGGAAATATCAAATCTATACCACCAGTGTGAATGTCTAATCCTTCTCCGAGATTATTTATCGACATAGCTGAACATTCGATGTGCCAACCGGGTCGGCCACGGCCAAATTCTGTATCCCAAAAAACTTCTCCGTCTTTTTCATCCCAAGCTTTCCATAGGGCAAAGTCTTGAGCATTTTCTTTGTCGTATTCGTCAGAAGCGATTCTACCAGAAGCATTTTCTTTTTGTTTATCCAGTACTATACCGGACAGTTTGCCATAATTTGGAAATTTTTTGATATCAAAATAAATCGAGCCGTCATCACTACGATAAGCGAGTCGGTTCTCTAGTAATTTTTTTATGATCTGTACCATTTCGTCTACATAATCAGTGGCTTTGGTAAATTTGGTTGGAGGCAAAATGTTTAAAGATTTGATATCTTTAAAAAATTCTTCTGTGTAGAACTCGGTAAATTCTTTTAGTGTCTTTTTTTCTTTTTGTGAATTATGAATAGTTTTATCATCCACATCAGTCAGGTTCATAATGTGTTTTACTTCATAGTCACTATATGTCAAAACTCTTTTTAGAATGTCGGCAAAGATATAGGCGCGATAGTTTCCAATGTGTGGATAATTGTAAACAGTCGGTCCACAGGTGTACATGCGGACTTTATTTTCGTCTATAGGCTTAAATTCCTCTTTCTCTCGAGTCAGAGTATTATACAGGTTTACTTTGTGCATTTTGATTGAAATCGTTTCGGTAAATAGCTATTAATGTATAGAGCAAGTTGATGGTGAGCGGTCCAATCAAGATTCCAATTGGTCCGAGTAGTGACACTCCACCAAGCACTGCAAAGAGTATCAATAAGGGAGAGATGTTGGTTTTTCGACTTATAACCATCGGAGAAAGGAAATTGTCGATCATACCCACTAATACGGATCCCCAAATAGTGAGGCCTATCGCAGCGGAAGTGTGACCAGTGAAAAATAGGAACAAGACTGCAGGCACAGATACAAGTGCTGTTCCTATTGTCGGAATAAGTGAAGTAATCGCAGCTACCAATCCCCAAAGGGCAGGATTTGGAATTCCAAAAATCCATAAACCTAGACCCAGCAATATACCTTGTAAACAGGATATAAATAGATTTCCCAAGATAACACTTTTTATAGCTAGTTCGAGGCGATCAATTATTTTTTTATCTTCAGTGTCACCAAGTGGGGACAGGACGATGATTGCTTTTTTCCAATGTGAGCCATCTCTCAAGAAGTAGAAGATGATTAGGAGCATTAAAATGAATGAGAAGAATGCCGATACGGTAGTGCTAAAAATATTGGCAATATTTCCAGATACATACGATACAAAGCTTGTAGCTTTGTCGTGTATATCAAAATCAATTCCGTCTGGAAGTACCCCGTTTATTCCGTTATTTATTGAGTCTAGTAAGGGGATAGAGTTCTTGTCACTTACTACAGATTGATATACATTCTTACTTTGATTAAAGATTAGGGTTCCTATGCCGAGTAGTGGTCCACACAACAAAATAGTAAAAAGTAACACTATCAAAAGAGAAGAAAGTGTTCCAGAAACCTTTCTATCTGTAAGCCACTGATGCATAGGATGGAGAACCACTGAAAAAGAAACTCCTAGTGCGAGTACCGTCCAAAAAGGCTGCAGAATAAAGAAACTAAAAACAAAGGTGACTAAAAGTAGCCCGTAGAAAAAATACTTTTCGATTATTTTTGAATGCATACATAAAGTATATCAAATATTTACCCGGCTTCAAAGCGGGCTTGCCTTTTTGCCAAAATTCATATAATATGGTTTCTATGGAATTTGCAGTAATACAGACAGGTGGGAAGCAATACAAAGTCTCCGAAGGAGAGGTGCTTTCTATTGAAAAATTGAAGACAAAAGGAACTGAGTACACAAAAGGGGGCAAAGTAGTCTTCGATAAAGTTTTACTCGTGTCAAATGACAAAGATACCACAGTCGGTACTCCTTATATACCAGAAGCAAAAGTAAATGCTGAAATTGTTGAAATCGGCCGAGCTCGCAAGATCTTGGTTGTAAAATATAAACAAAAATCTCGTTACCTTCGTCGCAACGGCCACCGCCAACCTTTCTTTAAGATAAAAATAACTTCTATTAAATAACCTGCCGAAGAGGCTGTTTATTTTTTGTTTACTATTTTTTACTGTATTCACGGTCGTGAAGATAGTAAACATTATCGCCTATTTTTTAGGGCATTTTTGAGAGTGTCGTTGTCGGAATATTCGAGTTCGGTTCCAGTGGACAAGCCACGGCCGAGGGAGGAGACTTTGACCCCTTGTTTATCAGCTAGGTCTTTGATTTGTTCTCTTACATATTGATCAGTATGATCACCCTGAGGACTCAACGAAAAAGCCAAAATTATTTCCCCGAAGACCGTCTTCGGGGAAGAGATTAATTTTTTTAATTCTTCGATTCGCACTCGGCTTTTGGTGATTTTTTCGACCACAGGTACAAGAGCGCCCAAAATAAAATATTTACCGTTGTAAGTCCTGCTTTTTCTGACGCTTTCAAAATCGGAATCTTTTTCTACAACCATCAGTATGGAGTGGTCTGTGTTTTGATTTTGGCAAATGTCACAAATACTTTCATTACTATTTTTTACTAGAAAAAATCTAAAGCATTCTCTACACTGCGATGTTTCCAATTTTAGCTCTTTAATCAAGCTCGATAAATTTTCATTGTATGCCGGAGTTCTAGACATCAAAAAATAGACAAATCTTTTTGCTTGTCGCTCGCCGATACCAGGGAACTCTTTGAAAATTTCAGCCAGTTTGTCGATTATATCCATCCCGCTATTCTAACACATTAAAATTCATCCAAGTCGTTGCTTACTTTTCTAGGAGTGAACTCACTGATGCTACTCTTTTCAAGATTTAGGAAAGTTGTAGTCTTTAGATCGAAGTACAACTCAATCTTTCCGATCGGGCCATTTCTGTGTTTTTCTACGAGAAGTTCTGTGATATTGGTTTTGTCTGATTCTTCTTTTCCTTTGTCTTCACTGTGAAGGAACATCACCACGTCGGCATCCTGTTCGATGGATCCAGAGTCACGAAGGTCAGATAGTCGAGGTTTTCCACCACGAGTTTCGACAGAGCGGTTGAGCTGCGACAATGCAAGCACTGGTACATTTATCTCTTTTGCTAGACTCTTCAGAGATCTCGAGATTTCGGTAACTTGGTTGACCATCGAATCGTAATTTTTCGATGTAGTCATGAGTTGCAGGTAGTCTACCACCACTAGGTCTAAACCTTTTTCAGCTTTTAACCGGCGGGCGAGAGCTTTCATGCGCACTATAGAGTTGCCTGCTTGATCATCGATATACATTTTCGCTTTTGAAAGTTTGTCCAGTGAATCTCGAAGATGAGAAAAGTCTTTATCTGAAGAAAGGTTTCCCGTGCGGAGGTTCCATGCGTTGACGCGGGATTGCGCGGAGAGCATTCTATCCACGAGTTGTTGTGAAGACATTTCCAGTGAGAATATCAAAACAGATTTACCATGATCGACGGAAGACATGCGAGCGATGTCGAGGGCGAGAGTAGTCTTACCCATAGAAGGTCTCGCGGCCAAGATGATGAGGTCTTGTGGTTGTAAACCAGAAAGTAAGTTGTCTAGGTCTTTGAAGCCGGTAGGCAGACCTCGAAGCATGCCTTTATTTTCGTGCAATTTTTCCAAGCGTTCGTATGCTTCTGGCAATGCGTCTTTTAGATTTACAAATTTTTGATTTTTCGGAGAAGAGACCACTTGAAAGATTTTTTTCTCAGCCATATCTAAAATGTCGTCCATGTGATCGTCGCCTTCTTCAAAAGCCAGCTCGGATACATAGTCGGCAGCTTCGATCAGACTCCGCAGAACATATTTTTTTTGCACTATATCTGCATAGTGTTTTACGTTTGTACTCGAAGGAACCAAGTTTACGATTTCTGCTAAGTATTTATTACCACCTATTTGTTCCAGCGATTTTTTTTCTAAAAGCTTACTAGAAAGAGACAGCATGTCGATAGGCTCATTTTTCACCGCGAGCTCTAGCATGGCGTTGAAAATTATTTTGTGTTTTTCTACGTAGAAAGATTCTGGGATCAGTACATCTTCGACTTCATGCATAGCGTCCTTGCGGAGCATGATAGAACCCAAGACCGCTTGTTCGGAGTTTATGCTTTGTGGCGGGATGCGTATATTATTTTTTCCACCACCTGATCCTGTTTTTAACATGGACTCATTTTAGCACAAGCAAATTTTTATCAAAGTGAAGCAGTGTGTAAAGCTGTTATTAAAGTGGGGGAAAATATGATAGGATTATACTTATGGAAAGTAAATTAAAAATAGTGCTTACGGGTGATAGACCAACGGGCAAATTGCACTTGGGGCATTTTGTCGGTTCTATAAAAAATAGAGTAAAGCTCCAAGATGAAGTAAATAAAGCATTTTATATGATAGCTGATATGCAGGCCCTTACAGACAATGCTGAGAATCCAGAAAAAGTTCGAAACAATACCATAGAAGTTGCCTTGGACAACTTGGCTTGTGGTCTTGATCCAAAAAAGACTACGATGTTTATCCAATCTCAAATCCCCGAGATAGCCGAGCTGGCACTTTTGTTTATGAATCTGGTGACCTTGTCTCGCCTCAAGCGCAATCCAACAGTAAAAGATGAAATGCAACAAAAAGGTTTTGGTGAAGATGTGCCCGCTGGTTTTCTCGTGTATCCTGTGTCTCAAGCGGCGGATATTCTTTTCACAAAAGCAAATATTGTTCCAGTCGGGCAAGATCAAAAGCCGATGATCGAGCAGACGAACGAAATCGTAGACAGCTTCAATCGAATCTATGGTGATGTATTTAGTCATGTCACACATTTGTCAGGTGAAATTCCAAAATTGGTGGGTACAGATGGCAATGCCAAGATGTCTAAATCACTCAATAATGGTATTTATCTTTCTGATTCTGATAAAGAGATCGAAAAAAAAGTCATGGATATGTATACCGACCCGACTCACATCCATGTGAAAGATCCGGGGAAAGTAGAAGGCAATGTAGTTTTTACATATCTGGATATTTTTGATGGAAATAAAGATGAAGTAGCGGACTTAAAAAAACAATATGAAAAAGGAGGGCTCGGTGATGTGATTATAAAAAAACGTTTAGCAGGAGTGCTGAGTGACATAATTTCTCCTATTCGTCAAAGAAGAGAAGAATTGGCTCGGGATCCTATGGCGGTAATGAAAATACTGGAAGAAGGAACCAATGTGGCTCGACTCGAAGCGCAAAAAACCCTAGATGAAGTTCGTAAAGCAATGAAGATTGATTTTTTCTAATAATGAAGCACATAAGTAAAAAAATCCCAGAGTATAAAAAAGAATTAATAGAAATTCTTTCCAAGATTGATGGAGATAAAAACTTTATGGCTGAGTTTATTTTAGATATTTTGACTCCAGCTGAATTTGAAGCATTAGCTCTACGATGGCAGATAGTAAAAAAATTAAGTAATGGTGACACACACAGAGAGATAGCAGGGGAGCTGGGTCTCGGAATCAGTACAGTAACCAGAGGATCGCGTGAACTTCGTAATAAAAATGGCGGTTTTGCATTAATGTTAAAGAAAACAGGTAACATTCGAAAGATATAAAATATTGTCCAGAATTTTTAGAGTTATCAATAAGTGCATTTGCACTTTTATTTTTATCTGTATCTATGTACTAGTACATAGATACAATTTTTTAGTTCTTTGAAAGGAAAAGCACATGCCCCTGCAGACGGAATTGAGTTCATTGAAGTACGAAGTAGTAGAGCAAACAGTGAAGGATCTAGAAGAAGCGCTCAAGAAGCGTGGCATCAAACTCCCGGAACAGCCGTACATCAAAGCAATGAAGTATCTCATCAAACAAGACGATATGCGTCGTGATAACAAGCATATCTGTTCTGGTGGTTGGTGTTGGCACGACTGAAGTGTGTTTAGGGCGGCTCGTTTACGAGCCGCCCTTTGTTCTTATTTTCTTTTGTCTAAGCTTAGAAACATATTGCGGTTTAATAAACCGTAATCAAGAACGGCCGCCGCCCTTTTGAGGACGAACGGTCGCCATTTTGTTTTCTTTATGATAAAATGCCGATATCTATGAAAAATAGAATTTATATTAAAGATTTAAAAGACAATGTGGGCAAGGAAATCACTATCGCCGGATGGGTGGATGTGCGGCGTGACCAAGGCAAGATGGTTTTTTTTGATATACGCGATATGACTGGAAAAATGCAATGTGTGACCCTACCAGTGCACGAGAGCGCGATAATAGTCGCCAAAGAAATTCGCTCAGAATGGGTCCTTGCTGTATCTGGCCTTGTAAAAACTCGCACTGATAAAAATGCTGCACAGGGAGGGGGAGTAGAAATCGAAGTTACTAATATTGAAGTTTTAAACAAAGCTGAGACATTACCATTTGATATCACAACCGACACAAGCGGAATAAACGAAGAGACACGTTTAAAATATCGCTATCTTGATTTACGTTCAGAACGAATGCAGAAAAATATCAGAATGCGTAGTGAGTTTGTAAAAAATGTCAGAGAATTTTTGTTTTCAAAAAAATTTACAGAGATTGAAACACCATTACTCACAGAATCTACTCCTGAAGGATCCCGTGATTTCGTAGTTCCATCTCGTCTAAATCCTGGAAACTTTTATGCTTTACCGCAGTCTCCACAGCAGTATAAGCAACTTTTGATGGTGGGTGGTATGGAGAGATACTTCCAGTTAGCTCGCGCATTACGTGATGAAGACCTTCGAGCAGACAGGGGATTTGAGCATACACAAGTCGATCTAGAAATGTCTTTTGTAGAAATGGAGGATGTTATGAGTACAGTTGAGGAAATGATCACAACAGTTGTTGAAAAGATGGGCTTTACTATAAAACAGAAACCTTTTCCTAGAATAACTTATAAAGAATCTATAGAGAAATATGGTGCAGATAAGTTTGACATGCGCACCGAAGAAGATAAGGCAAATGGAATTCTTGCTTATGCATGGGTTACAAATTTTCCTTTTTTTGAAAAAAAAGATGAAGGTAAGTGGACATTTACGCATAATCCTTTTTCTATGCCTATTCCAGAGCATATCGACTGGCTTATGAAAGGAGAAAACATAGAAAACATTTTAACCACTCAATATGATTTGGTATGTAATGGCTATGAAGCTGGAGGTGGGTCTATTCGTGCACATAAGCCAGAGATTCTTGAAGCCACATACAAGATAATGGGTTATACGGCAGAAGAAATAAAAAGCAGAGTAGGACATATGCTGGAAGCATTTAAATTTGGTGCTCCTACACACGGAGGTATTGCGCTTGGAGTAGAAAGAAATCTTATGAATTTGACTGGCGAGTCTTATCTTCGTGAAGTTGTGGCGTTTCCGATGACTCGTGGTGGTAAAACTGCAGTGATGGATGCTCCTAAATCACTTGAAGATAAACAACTCAAAGAACTTGGTATAAAAGTTTCCCTTGGCCATAGCTCTACGGGCGAGGCTAAATAATAATGCAAGAAAAAGTTTTTGATAAAATTACTGGCAAAGTGGTGGTGGGTGATGGTTATGGCCGAAAGCTCGGCTTTCCGACAGTGAATCTAGAATTTGCAAAGGACGGTCCTTTGCAAAATAGTACGGAGGGGTTGCCTCCGCCCGGTGTTTATGCGGGAACTGCTTCACTCATGTCAAGGGGCATCCTTGACACTTATCGTGCGGGGATACTGATTAATCCAAATGGAAAGGTGGAAGCGCATTTGATTGGTTTTAGTGGGGATGCTTATGATAAGGAAGTCATTCTGCAACTTAATAAATTTTTACGAGAATATAAAAAATTTGAAAAAGAAGCTGCACTAAAAGTACAGATAGAGAAAGATTTGGAAATGTGTTAATATTTTAACAAATGAAAATAACTGGACCTGTTTTGATTATCTTCGCGGCACTACTCTGGGCTTTTGATGGACTTATCCGCCAGCACTTATATGTACTTCCGCCGATTACTATAATCTTTTTTGAACATTTGATCGGATTCATATTACTTTCACCCTTTGTTTATAAATTGGTTTTAGAAGCAAAACTTTCCAAACGAGACTGGTGGCTCACTGTGTTCATCGCTGGACTTTCTGGAGTTTTGGGGACGTTATGGTTTACGACGGCTCTAGGTAAGATGCAATATATCACTATCTCGGTAGTATTTTTACTTCAAAAACTTCAACCGATTTTTGCGATCACAACTGCATCGATCTTCTTAAAAGAAAAACTCGACAAGCGCTACATCAAGTGGGCATTGCTTGCTGTCGTCTCAGCGTATTTTGTAACATTTGCAAATGGTCATGTAAACCTGACGACTGGTACCGGAACTGCTATCGCTACATTGTATGCACTGGGTGCTGCTTTTGCTTGGGGATCTTCGACCACATTTTCTAAAATGCTTTTGAGAAATGTAAACTTTAGAGTCAGTACTTTTTATAGATTTCTTTTTACTTTGATAATCGCTTTACCATTTGTACTTTTGTACGGACACGGGCAGGACGAAGCACTCGCAATTCCTTCCACTTCACAATTCGGGTTACTAGCGCTTATCGCTGTTTCTACTGGAATGGTGGCACTGCTTATTTACTATAAAGGACTTGCAAAAACACCTGTACACATTTCTACGATCTTAGAACTCACTTTTCCATTTATTGCCATTCTATTGGACTTTGTCGTAAATGGCACTGTGCTTTCTTTGTCACAATGGACTGCCGCTATCGTCTTAGTATTTAGTATTTATAAAATTTCTAAATTACGAGAAAGTACTTTATAACATTATAACTTTTAACTTTATAACTTATGAACGATTTATTAACCAAAAAATGTGTGCCATGCGAAGGGGGAGCAAAACCTTTGTCTCATGATGAGATTATGAATTTTATGGTTCACGTGCCAGGATGGAATTTACTTGAAGAAGTAAGCGAGAACTTGAAGAACCTTGGCATGGGTGCAAAGATATCCCGCGAATATAAATTCGCCGATTTTATCGGATCGATAAACTTTGTAAACTTCGTTGCCGAAATCGCCGAATCCGAAGGCCACCATCCAGACATAAAAATAAATTATAATAAAGTAACACTAGAGCTCGCTACTCACGCCATCGGCGGGCTGTCCGAGAATGATTTTATTTTGGCTGCCAAGGTGGATGCAATGAAAGTTTAAATAGTATATATTTATTTACTATGATGAAGACTGCCGAATTTGTGAGTCCAAAACACCCCGATAAGATTTGCGATTTTATTGCAGACAGTATTTTAGATGCATACCTAGCCGGTGATAAAGAAAGCCGAGTAGCTGTGGAAGTGATGGGTGGACATAATCTGATTACAATAAATGGCGAGGTGACCTCACATGTAAATCTAGATATCAGTGTGCTAGTGCGCGGGATTGTCGGAGAAGATTATAAAATCATTTCAAATATTGTTTTACAAAGTACAGAAATCGCGCGCGGAGTGGACACTGGTGGAGCTGGAGATCAAGGGATAATGAAAGGTTACGCTACAACCGAAACAAAAGAATATTTACCACTCGAATATGTGCTGGCGCGAGATCTTTGTAAAAATATTTACAAAGTTTACCCATTTGATGGCAAAGTTCAAGTGACTACGGATGACGGAGTCGTAACTACAGTGGTAGCAAGTTTTCAAAATACAAAAAATCCAGAACTTTTAAAATTGGTCCAAAGTTTAATTATAGCCAATGAATATTTAATCAATCCCGCTGGTGAGTGGGTGATGGGTGGTTTTGATTCTGATACAGGACTCTCCGGTAGGAAACTGATTGTGGATAATTATGGTCCAGAAGTACCCATAGGCGGAGGATCATTTTCAGGGAAAGACTATACAAAAGTTGACAGATCTGGGGCTTACATGGCCCGTAGGATAGCTGTAGAGCTCTTGGAAATGCGTAAGGCCAAAACTGTATATACTAAGCTTGCTTATGCTATCGGTAAATCTGAACCGGTTATGGCTGTGGCTATGATAGACGGAGTAGAAGAGGAGATTGTGGACTATGATTTAAGCCCAAAGGGTATTCGAGAGTTCCTCCATTTAGATAAAGTGAAATATGTCGAAACTTGTATGTGGGGACATTTTGGAGGTGAGTTTGAGTGGCGCTAAATTACTTAACATGCTAGGCAAGACCTAGCATGTTAAGTAATTTTTGATGATTTTTTTATCTCGCTTGAGCCAGAGGATGTTTCCTTCGAGTCTTTCTAGAACTTGCTCGACAGAGCGCTTGGCGCCCGGAGCGTCATGAGTTGTAAAGAATTTCTTGAAAGCTTTAAAATGTTTTTCTTCGGCACTACTACTGATGGCTTTTACTAAACGAGAAAGCGTGTGGCCACCGTCGCCATATCTAGAAACAAGAGTTTTCCAATCCTTCATTACGAAGTTCATCCAAATATCGCGACCTGATGAATTTGCACCTACCATTGAGATTATGCCGACAGCATCTTGGATACGCACATCAGAAGACATTGTAAATTCGCATACTTTTTTCAAGATTTTTTTATCTGTAAAATAACCCAATGCTCCGCCGATGCGGTTTTTTTCTTCATGAAGCGATTCTGATTTGTATTTTTTAATTAGGAAATTAAATTCTTTCTCGCCTCCAGTCATAGCTCCTATTCTGTAAACTGTACCGCGTATGTCTGCTTCTACGTGTGCATCTTTTGTGATCGCCGTAAATTTCTTCTTGGCCTCAATAATTACTTCTTGATCTCCAGCTTCGCCAGCCATAGAAAGGGCGAGAGGACGCAAAAGTGCATCCGTATGATTTTCGCTGTAATTTTTTCTTGTATTTTTATCCCAAGTTAACCGCTTGGCAATAGGAGAGAAAAAATTGGCAATAACTTTATCGAGTTTGGGTTGAAGTTGAGTTTTAAATAAAATTTTAGAGAGCTTAGAAAGGCCAGTGGCTATTTCTACTAGTACGGTGTAATTGTCTTCGTTCTCGTATGCAGAAAGAAATTCTAATGCATCAGTAGTCGGTACTATGCCAGCTTCCGCTAGTGCGAAAAGATCGCGAATAATGCCAAGTCTATCCCAAGATGGCAATGATTTCTTTTGTATTGGCTCTCGTAACTTTTCCAATAATTCTTTTGAATATGCAGTACGGAAGAAACCTGACTCACCAAAATTTATTTTATTTTCTCCAAAAATAACTGGTACTATCCATTTGGTTTTATGATTTGAGCGCTTGGCTGATAGCGGATTCGAGAAGAATCGAGTTTGAGTTAATTTTACTTTTCCATTTTTTATTTCTGCTTTCATCACAGGGTATCCAGGTTTACTTGTCCAACTATGCATCATTTTTGCAACTGGTTTTTTCGAGATTTTTTCAAATGCCTGCCAGAGGTGAATAGTTTCTGTATTTTTATAGCTGTGTTTTTTTAGATAGTAACGCAGTCCGTCGCGAAAGTCTTTTTCTCCTAAATAGTCTGCGAGCATGCGTATAACAGATGCTCCTTTGGAATAAGAAACTTCATCAAATATTTCGCCGATCTCATCTGGGTGGTGCACTTCAATTTCTATAGGATGTGTAGAGGCGAGGGCATCAAGGCGAAGTGCTATACCTTGAGTATCATTTGTAAAACGTTCCCAGATATTCCACTCAGGGAATAATTTTTCTGTGACGAGGTACGGAATATAAGAAGCAAAGCCTTCGTTTAGCCACAGATGCGTCCACCACTCCATAGTGACTAGATTACCAAACCATTGGTGAGCAAGTTCATGAGCTATGACCTCGACAATTCGTTCTTTTGAGCTAGTAGAAGTATTTTTTTTATCTACTAGAAGTCCTATCTCGCGAAAAGTTATAGCTCCCCAGTTTTCCATGGCTAAACTGGAGAAGTCCGGAATTGCAATCATGTCCAGAGTGTTTAGGGGATATGGAATATCAAAATATTTTTCATAAAATTCTAGTACTTTGACCGTAACATCCAGAGAAAATTTTGCTTGATGTTTTTTCCCTGGAGTCGTATGCACTCGGACTATGACTCCTCGTTTAGATTTTTTTTCAATATATTCAAAATCTCCCACAATAAAGGCGAGTAGATAAGTCGACATTTTTGGAGTAGGGGAAAATTTTATCACTTCATAGCCGGATTCATGTTTGGTATTGGAAATGGGTAAAGTATTTGAGATAGCGCTTTTACCTTTTGGTACTACCAATGACACATGAAAGATTGCCTTTTGGGCTGGTTCGTCAAAGCAAGGGAAGGCACGGCGCGCATAGGTAGCTTCAAATTGGGTTGTGGCTATATGATGTACTTTGCCTTTATAGATGTATGAGCTTTTATAAAAGCCTCGCATATTGGCATTCAAGATGCCCTTGAAGACAAGGTTTAACTTTGTCTTGCCGGCAGGTATACTCTTCGGGAAAGTAAAAGTGGCAGTTTCAGATTTTATGTCATAAGAAATTTTTGCAAACATTTTTTCTTGCGGAAGCCTTGCTTCGGCAACTTCTGCAGTAATGATTTCTAATTCTTTGGAATGCAGAGTAAGAGTCTTTGTGGATTTTAAAATATTTAGCGAAATAACCTCTACTCCTTCGAAAGCAAAATTCTCTAAGTCTGGATGAATTTGTAAGTCATACACTTGTGGCACCACGTTTTTAGATAATCTGACGCTTTTGGATTTCATTGGAGCTAGTATACCTTTTTTTATTAAAAATGCTAATATAAGCAAGTGGAAAATGACACTTTTCAAGTAAAGACCGTAGGATTTGAAGGCCCTTTTGGGTTACTATTGGGTTTGGTTGAGAAACAAAAACTTTTTATAAATGATGTGTCTTTGGCCCTAGTTACCGAAGAGTATTTGCAATATTTAAATAGATTGCAAAATAACCCTGATCTTTCTGGAGTTGCAAAAGCCAATGAAATCTCCAGTTTTATTTTAGTTGCTTCTACTTTGATTTTAATCAAATCAAAGTCTCTGCTTCCAAACCTGGACCTAACTGATGAAGAAAAAGGTGACATTAAAAATCTAGAAGAACGGCTCCGACTGTTTGAGTTTTATACAAAATTGGGTTTAAATGTCAGAAACAGGTTTGGTAAAGAAATAATTTTCGCGCCACTCGAGCGGAAGAACGATGTATTGGTGTTTTTACCAGACACACAGATCACTCGTGCCAGCATGATGAGCTTAGTCCGTGGAGTGCTCGGTGCGATGCCGAAAAAAGTATTCTTGCCAGAAGTGGAAGTGCGAAAAGTCATAAGTATTGAAGAAATGATTAATAGATTAGCTGACAGAATCCAAACTTCTATCAGTATGAGTTTTCGAGATTTTGCGAACCACAAAGGAGGCAGGGTAGTGACCCGAGAAGAAAAGATCGAAGTCATAGTGGGATTTTTGGCAATGCTTGAGATGGTCAGGCAAGGGATATTGGATGCGGTGCAAGCCATGGATACCGGAGATATTATTATTGAAAAACAACATCAAATATAAAATGCAAACAGAAAAAAAACTAGAGGCAATACTTTTTTGGAAAGGGGAGCCAATGTCACGAAAAAAACTCGGAGATATTTTGAAGGTGGAACAATCAGAAATAAATAACGGCATAGAAAGCCTCAAAAGTAGTTTACAAGATCGAGGTGTGGCTCTCATTGAAAATGGAGATGATGTCATGCTCGGCACGACGGCGGAACTTTCCTCCTTGATTGAAGATTTACAAAAAGAAGAACTTAATAAAGATCTTTCCAAAGCGGCTCTCGAAACACTCTCTATTGTTTTGTATAAAAATGGAGTCAGTCGAACAGAAATAGATTATATTCGAGGAGTGAATTCTAGCTTTACCCTTCGAGCGCTTTCTGTGCGAGGGCTTATCGACAAGACAGCTGACTTGAGAGACAGTAGACGATTTGTCTACAAGCCGAGTTTAGAATTGTTGTCATATATAGGAGTAAAATCTGTACAGGAATTACCAGAATACGACACAATACATAAGGAGATAGAAGTGGCGACAGTTGCGGATGCAAAGAATGAAAACTCACAATAATACTTTATTTTTTATGTTGTTTAGTGTTGCCTTAGTGGCAACTTTATTTTTTGTCGATAACAATAAAGCGAACGAAGCAGCTAGAATAGAAGAAGAGAACAATCAAAAAATCAAAATAGCCTTAGAGAATACTTCGGTTTTAGCGAAAGCCGTCTCAGTTTATGATATCACAGACAGTAGGAAAATTTATTCAAAGAATGACGAAATGGTATTGCCCATAGCATCTCTCGCCAAGATAATGACTGTAGCCGAAGGATTAAGGAGGCATGATATGAATGATATTATCTATATATCTCCAGCTGCTATAAGCCAAGTAGGGGACTTTGGTATTTTTGCATACGAAAAGTGGAAAATCGGAGACTTGGCCAAGCTTACCCTCGTAGCCTCTGCGAACGACGGAGCATATGCCTTTTCAGAACAAGAAAATAATTTCTTAGAAAATGTAAACAGAAAAGTTCGCAGGCTAGGTGCAGTAAATACAATATTTACGAATCCGACAGGACTCGATATTTACAAAGAAAATCTAAAAGAAAATAAGGGAGAACCAATTGGATTTGGAGTAGTCTCTTCAGCCGAAGATGTAAATGCTATGGCAGTGTACGGACTGAAAGCTTATCCAGAAATTTTTAGTGCCACCACACTGTCTGAGATAAATCTGAAATCAGAATCAGGTTTCGAGCATAATTTTAAAAATACAAATATCCTCGTGGGTAAAATTCCTAATTTACTTTTTTCCAAAACTGGTTTTACTGATACGGCCGGTGGTAGTCTTGTAATAATTTTCAAAGATAAAAATGGACACGAAATAGCCGTTACCTTACTCAGCTCAACATTTGACGGACGTTTTGTCGATATGGAAAAGATAGTAGAAATGTTATACAATCAGTAATACCTCACCCCCAGCCCCTCTCCTTATCAAGGAGAGGGTGGCCCTGAGTTTATCGAAGGATCGGGTGAGGTGAATTATGGAATATCAATCTAAAGAAATAGTTTGTCAAAATTGTGAAGCTGATTTCACCATCGAGCCGGATGATTTTGGATTTTATGAAAAGATGAAAGTACCTGCACCAGTAACGTGTCCACAATGCCGACAGCAAGCAAGAATGCTTTTTAGAAATTTCAAGACTCTTTATAAAAGACCGTCAAGTTTGTCGGGGAAAATGATGATCTCTATATATCATCCGGATACTTCTTTTCCGGTTTATGATATTTTCGAATGGTGGAGTGATGACTGGGAAGGCATAACATATGGCCGAGATATCGACTGGAGTCAGTCATTTTTCGTTCAACTTATTAGTTTACATAATGTAGTACCTCACATTTCTTTGGTGAATGTCAAAAGTGAAAACTGTGAATATTCAAATGCAATGCTGAATAGTAAAAACTGCTATCTTTGTTTTGGAAGTGTTGAAAATGAAAACTGCGACTATGGACATATAGTGTGGAATTGCAGGGATTGTATAGATAACCTTTATATTTTCAAGAGTGAAGCGTGTTATGAGTGCGTCGATTGTTTAAATTGCAATAAACTTTTTTATTCGGAAGAGTGCGAAAGCTGTGTGGATAGTATTGGGCTTTTTGATTGCAGGAATTGTCTAAATTGTATTGGATGCGTAGGTCAAGTGAATAAGTCTTATCACATATTTAACCAGCCGGTTAGCAAAGAAGAATATAAAGATTTTTTATTAAAGTATCCATTGAGTGAGAAATCAAGCATTGACTATATTCTGAAAGAAAGAGAAGTTCTGCGTAAAAAGATTCCACAGCGAGCTTTCTTTGGTTCAAGAAATAATAATGTTTCAGGTAACCATATCTATAATGCTCACAATGTGCATTACTCTTTTGATATAAAGAAGGGAGAAAATTCCAAGTTTTGCTTTACAATCAGAGAGGCCACTGACACTTATGATGCAAGTTTTTCTATTACTGTATCAGAGTGTTATCAAGTAGTTAATTGTATTGGAAATAAAATGATAGGCTCACACAATGTTTTTGAATCTCATGACATATATTTTTCTGATTTTTGTTATGGATGCGATCATCTTTTTGGTTGTTACGGACTTAGAAAAAAGTCTTACTGCATTTTAAATAAACAATATACAAAAGAGGAGTATCTTGAGTTGTTACCAAAACTGATAGAACACATGAAAGAAAGCAATGAGTGGGGATTGTTTTTTCCTAAAGAACTAAGCCCGTTTGGTTACAATGAAGCTATCGTTAATGAATATATGCCACTTACTATAGAGCAGGCGCTAGCTCAGGATTTTAAATGGCGAGATAACATTCCATATACAACAGGACAGGGAACGATTGCATATAACAAATTACCCAAAAATCCTGAAGAATAGAATGATAGTTTAATTAGTGAAGTATTGACCTGTGAGAGCTGTCAGAAAAATTATAAGCTGATAAATCGCGAGATAAATTTTTATAAAACAAATAAGTTGCCGATTCCAAGCAATTGTTTTAATTGCCGACATGCTCTGCGCATGAGTAAAAGAAACAAACGAGATCTTTGGTCTGGTAATTGTGCTAAATGTAATAATGAAATATTAACATCATACCAACCAGAAGATCAGAAGATTTATACAATATACTGCGAAAAGTGCTACCAGCAGGAGGTTTATTAAACACAGGGGAACCCTGTGTAATTGTGTAATTTCTGAGTGTTTTCAAAAGTCAGTAAAAATGTTATGATTTGGGGATGAATTTTGATTTAGTTAAAATTTTTTTGCCGACGGCTTTTGCATTCTTTCTGGGTATACTTATCACACCGATTGCCACTCATTTTTTCTACAAATATAAAATGTGGAAGAAATACTCCCGAAGAATCGATACTACTGCACCCTATTTTGCCGAAGTACACAACGAAGAAGAGGAGCTCCATACTCCACGGGTGGGCGGAATGATAATTTGGGTCACTGTTCTTTTGACTACCTTGATTTTCTATTTCGTATCTGTTTTATTTCCGTCTGAATACACTGTAAAGATGAACTTTTTTAGTCGTAATCAAACTTTGATACCACTTTTTACTCTTTTGATCGGATCTATCATAGGTTTTTGGGATGACTTGATCCAAATTTATGGTGATGGACGCTTTGCTCGGGACGATGCATCTTGGCGTAAGTGGAAAGCGTCCATGGTGGCACTTCTCGCATTTTTTATTGGTAGTTGGTTTTATTATAAACTTGGAATGATATCGATTCATATTCCATTTGGCGGAGAACTATTTTTAGGAGTATTAATAATTCCATTTTTCATAATCGTAGCGCTGGCGACTTTCTCTGGTGGGGTGATAGATGGTATTGATGGTTTGTCCGGTGGAGTACTTGCCAGTATTTTTGCGGCTTATTCAGCGATAGCCTTTGCGAATAATCAGATAGATCTAGCTGCTTTTTCTGGAGTAGTAGCTGGAGTCACTTTAGTATTCTTGTGGTTCAATATTCCTCCTGCAAGGTTTTATATGGGCGAAACGGGGATCATGGGGCTCACTATTACGCTGGCCACTATGGCTTTTTTAACTAACACAGTTTTGATTTTACCAGTGGTGGCTATGGCACTGGTCATCACTACTGCTTCAGATTTATTGCAATTTGCTTCAAAGAAATGGAGAGGGAAGAGATTGTTTAGATTGGCTCCTCTACACCACCATTTAATGGCTATAGGTTGGTCGGGAGCAAAAGTAACTATGCGTTTCTGGATTCTGTCAGTAGTTTTTTCTATTATTGGAGTAATTTTAGCGATTATAAGTTAAGACGATACATGAAAGCAAAAAAAATAGATAGATTTTTTTTAATAATTGTATTTCTCTTGATTAGTGTCGGAGCTGCTACATTTGTCTCCGCGTCTTTGGGTATTTTGGTCAAAAATAAAGATGTGTTTTATTCAGTTCTTCGGAATCAATTAGTTTTGGGGCTAGGACTCGGACTCCTCGGTATGTATGCTTGCCTTAGAATCGATTATAAATTTTGGCGTAAATATTCTTTAATAATTTTTATCGGATCAATACTACTGACAATGGCAGTATTTATTCCGTCTCTCGGATTACGGCACGGAGGAGCTGAGAGGTGGGTACAATTTGCTGGATTTTCTTTTCAACCAGTGGAATTTTTGAAATTTGGATTTATTATTTATTTTGCAGCATGGCTTTCTTGGGTAAAGAGTAGAGTAACTGATTTTAAATTTGGGATTTTACCACTTATTATATTACTTGCTATTATCTCCGGCATATTGCTTCAACAACCTGACACTAAAAGTTTGATTCTCATTATGATTACAGGAATAGTGATGCTTTTTGTATCGGGAGTACCTATGAAATATATTCTCGGATTTAGTGGTCTAGCTGTACTAGTGCTTTCCTCTATGGTTTATTTTACTCCATACCTTCAAGCTAGAGTTAAAACATTTATTAATCCAGCCGCTGATTCTGCTGGTTCGGGGTATCAGATCCAACAGTCATTAATTGCGCTTGGAGGTGGTGGTATTTATGGTAGAGGCTTTGGTCAAAGTATTCAGAAGTTCAGTTACTTACCAGAACCACAAGGGGACTCTATCTTTGCAGTATGGGGAGAGGAAATGGGATTTATGGGAGGAGTGGCTCTTATAATTTTATACCTTCTTTTTGCTCTACGCGGATTCCGTATTGCCAATAATTCACCAGATTTGTTTAGTAGACTTTTGGTATCTGGGATTGTTATAATGATTACGGCTCAGTCATTTATGCACATCGCTTCGATTATCGGAGTTTTTCCTCTGACCGGAGTGCCGTTAGTTTTTATGAGTCATGGCGGAACTGCTTTGATGGTATATATGATGGCCATCGGTGTGATTTTTCAGATATCTAAAAAAATATGAAAATAGTATTTACAGGCGGGGGGACAGGCGGACACTTTTACCCCATTATAGCCGTTGCAGAAAAAGTAAACCAAATAGCAGATACAGAAAATATACTAGAGCCAAAACTTTACTATATTTCCGATAGCCCTTACGACCAAGAAGTTTTATTTGAAAATGGAATTCTTTACGAAGAAGTCTATGCTGGAAAAATGCGAGTGAACCCTTCTGTTAAAGGCATGCTTTTAAATTTCTTTGATATCTTTAGAGTCGCCCTAGGTACATTGAATGCAATTTATAAAATGTTTTCGATTTATCCAGATGTTGTATTTGGCAAAGGGGGCTATGCGTCATTCCCTACACTATTTGCGGCTAGAATTTTAGGTATACCTGTAGTTATTCACGAATCAGACTCTGCGCCCGGACGAGTAAACAAATGGGCAGGACGCTTTGCTAAACGAATTGCAGTTTCTTTTAAGGAGGCGGGAGAATATTTTTCAATTGAAAAGGTAGCTTGGACGGGGCAGCCGATCAGGTCAACTATCGAACACGGAGCTTTGCCAAGTGAAGCTCTAGAATATTTTAAATTTGAGTCAAACTTGCCGGTGATATTTATCATGGGTGGATCTCAAGGCGCCGAACTTATAAATAATACTATACTCGACGCACTACCTAGGCTAATAAAAAATTACCAAATTATTCATCAATCAGGAGTCAAAAATTATAAAACAGTAAAAGGTAGATCTGACGTGATACTTTCTGATAATAATTTTAAAGCCAGATATATTTCTATACCATTTCTAAATCCACTAGCGATGAAAATGGCCGCTGGAGTGGCTACACTTATCGTATCTCGCGCAGGCTCTACTATATTTGAAATAGCTTCTTGGGGGGTGCCGTCTATTTTGGTTCCATTCACCGAGTCAAATGCTAATCATTCCAAACTAAACGCTTTTAGTTATGCGCGCTCCGGAGCTTGTAATGTAATCGAAGAAATGAACATGACTGCCAATATTTTAAGCTCTGAAATAGACCGAATGATAGAAGACAAGGAGGGATATGATCATATGGTAAAAAATACAAAAGCTTTCGGTAAACCAAATGCAGCGATGACCATCGCCCGCGAAATAGTAGATATAGCCCTCAGTCACGAGTAAAAAAGCTTGACTTTTATACCTAAACGTGCTATACTATATAGACTAGGGTAAATATAGGTTTTAAGCCGTCGATTACTTCTTTTGCTGAAAGGGTTCAAATGTATTGGGGTTGTAATAAATTCTATCGTAAATCTCAAAAGCCTTCCCAATAATTCCCTCGAGCTGATTATTGGCTAAATCCCATTTATCGTAATAAGATATATAACTTCCCAAATTATCTTTACCTAATGAAAGTTTAAATCTACCCATAATGCTGTAACGATCCTCATAACTCGTTTCAGTGGTAACAATGTTTCCATAATCATCTTTATATACGAAGACAGCAAAATCTAATGAATATTTTCCATCTGATTCCGGAGTAAGTGCATTTGTAACAAGATGCTCGATGACTTTTGAATCCGAAAAAGATTGAATTTCTTGTTCAAGATCAGTGATTTCTTTATCACGATCATAATCCGAGAACGAAAAATCAACGCCCTGAGCCCACTTTGTGGTAGCTTTTTCTTTCATGTGCTCTTGCTTAAGTTGTTTTAATTCGCGCAATTTGACCGTGAGCTGGAGATGCGTTCCTTTGCGAAGTTTACCAATCCAATCTTTTATAGAATAATAAAATTTATTATCTTTTTCATTACTTGGCTGAAATTCGGAAACTGAGAATGTTCCATATTCTTGTGGCAGTCCAAGATAAAGTCTCCATGCATCTTCTCTTTCAATATTTTCTGTGCGTGATATAAAATTCTTTCCTTCTTGATCTTCGTCTAATTTTTCCCAGTTGCCTAATGTTTTTTGCTGTGTAGTGGAATCCTGAATTACTCCTATTGCATTTGCGGGAATATCACTTAGCACTTCTAGTACTGTTTGATATGCTACAGGGGGAACAGTGGAATAAATAAATTCACTTACCCCCTTAACATATCCCATTCTGCGCTCATTTGTGATACCTTTTTCAGCCAGATCCTTTGTTGCTTCTGCTCGATTTGAAAACGATTCCATATCTTTACTTATATGCATAATTCCTTCGTGAAAACTAAAAACTAACGATACTAAATACGGAAGTACTTTTTTTATAGCAAATTTTTTCTTTTTGTAATCAACTTCCATTGCTCTACTTTCGCTAGATTGGCTATTCGCAGTCTGTGGTCTTTTATAGCGATTTATAAAATTCGCAAATTCGTTTTCAACACGACTTATTAGAAGATTTGCTCTTTTTTTGCTTTCTGGATTTACGTGTTCTATGTCTGGATTTTCAACAGCCTGTTTTTTTGGGTTACTGGAGGGAGATTCGTGATTCATAACTTTTTATATTATTTTTTCAAAAGATTACCTAATATTTCTAGTCTATTGTGAAAACTTTCTTCCATATGATTTTGTCTAATCATTTTTAGATCTTCCGGCAAGGTTGCTTCTGCATATTTATCTGCTAATTCTCTGTTTGCGCCGAGATCTTTTAAAATTACAAAAGAATCTTCCTGTCTAGAAATTCCAGACCATGGATATTCCCAGCGAGGAACTCTTTGTTTTAGATGGTTTACCATAATGTATCCAATTTCATCATTAGGGTCATGAAATGAAGCCATACCTATAGTCGGACTCCCAAGGTAGTAAGCACCATCATCACCAATTCCAAAATATACACCAGGATCTTGAGCAGCAGCTACAATCATGGCAGGTTTAAGTCCATAAAAACCATAAGAAATAACTTTTGCAGCCCAGTTCGTGGCCTCTGCAATCGCAACCATTCCATCAGGGGATTGTACGCTCGCCGTTCGAGCACCTTCAATTCCAGAGGCTTCAAGCGCTTGCCTGCCAATATCGAGAGCCATATCAAATTCTCCTTCCTTAATAGCTTCCATCGATAACGCGGCTAATTCACGGAGAAGTTGTTCTAATTCTCCAGCACTCTCGTAACGTGCAGAACTATAAAATTCCTCTGGTCCACCTGCATTCTCAATCAAATTCTTTATAGCCTCAATATTTTCTGCTACTTTATTTCTTGATTCTTCTATAATGTTCTCTTTAGATATTTCTCGAGCCAATGATGGATTAATGTGCTCAAATTTTGTCATGCTATTATTGTACCAACGAATGTTAGTATAATCAATATATTGTATTACTCAAATAAACCCGTCCACTTGGTAAGTCTTCCCGTAAATGCTAAAATAGCATTATGGAAGGACAAAATACTAAAAAAATAGTAACTAGGTTCGCGCCTAGCCCAACGGGTTTTATGCATTCCGGAAACCTTCGAACTGGGCTTTTTGCCTGGCTTTGGGCACGTAAAAATAAAGGTATTTTTATTCTTCGAATTGAAGATACAGATAAGGCTCGAGAAGTAGAAGGCTCGATTGAACATATAAAAGAAGCACTGCATTGGATTGGGATGGATTGGAACGAAGGACCAGATGTTGGTGGTCCACATTCACCTTATATTCAGTCACAAAGATTGGCTTTATATAAATCATACGGAGAAAAACTTATCGCAAGTGGTTGTGCCTATGCTGATCCTTATACTCCAGAGCAACTCGATGCATGGAGAAAAGAAGCAGAAGCTAACAAAAAACCATTTTTATATCGAGATCACCGACCTGAAAATCCGCCAGTATGGGATGGTACAATGCCGCTTCGGTTTAAAGTACTAAATATTAAAAAATTTAGTTGGACTGATGCAGTTTGGGGAGATCTCTCTGCTGGCGAAGAAGCACTGGACGATTTTATTTTAATTAAAAGTGACGGATACCCCACATACAATTTTGCGCACATCGTAGACGACATAGAAATGAATGTGACTCACGTAACTCGAGGGCAAGAATTTATTTCTTCGACTCCAAAATTTCTGTCTTTGTATGAAGCCTTTGGTATTACTCCTCCTGTATTTATATCTACACCGCCAATAATGGGATCGGAAGGGGGGAAAAAATTAGGTAAAAGAGATGGTGCTAAAGATGTTTTAGAATATAAAAAAGAAGGATACTTGCCGGAAGCTATGATGAACTTCTTGGCTCTTTTGGGGTGGAATCCAGGAGGTGAGAAAGAAGTATTTACAAAAGAAGAATTGATAGAGCTTTTTGATTTGAATAAGATTCAGCATTCTGGTGGTAAATTTGGAGATGAGAAATTGGATTGGCTCAATAAAGAACATATGAAGAAGATGCCACTAGAAGAAATTAAGAATAATATTTTTGCATACTTACCAAGTAATCTACAGAATGAAAAACTTGTCTCTATAATTTTTGAAAGAATTTCCAAATGGGGAGACATAAAAACTATGCTTGAAGCAGGGGAGCTTGATTTTTTTGTTACGGTGCCAGAACTTAATAAAACAAAATTAATTTATAAAAATTCAACTGCTGAAAAAACTAGTGAGAATTTAAATCTCGCAATATCTGCTTTAGAAAAATTAGATAGTAATGATTTTATTATGGAGAATATAAAAACTGCACTCATGAGTGTGGCTGATAGTTTTCCTAGTAGGGGAGAGATACTGCACCCGGTGCGTTATGCCCTGTCTGGACTCGACAAATCCCCGGATCCATTTATAATCGCTTCTATTTTAGGAAAATATGAGACTATTTCACGATTACAAAAAGCAGTTTAAATTTCTGCTAATAGCTTTGTTTTTTATTTCTCAGCTTTTTCTACTGCTATTTTTCTCTGTAAATGCTTTAGCTCAAAGTGCTACTGAAATCCAAGATAAAATCAAACAGAAAGATGCGGATATCGCCAAACTCGAAAAAGAAATAGCCGCTTATCAAGCAGAATTAAATCAGCTCGGTAAGCAAAAAAATTCTCTTTCTGTGGCCATACGAGAGCTAGACCTAACAAAGAAAAAACTAAATACCGATATATCAGTAACTCAAAGTAAAATCGATAAAACAAATCTAACTATTCAAAGCTTGGGCAAAGACATAGGCAACAAAGAGCACTCTATTTCCAACAATATTTATTCGATCATGGAAGGTATTCGAATCACCAATGAGTTTGAACAAGCAGATGTTTTGCATACATTACTTTCGGACGCAAATTTCTCGGAAGTATGGAATGATATGGACAATATAGTGACAGTTCGTGAAAAAACTAGAGAGCAAGTACAAGAGCTAAAACAAGTAAAGGGTGAGCTCGAAGATACAAGACAAGTAACAATAGACGCTAAAAATGAGTTACTTACTTTAAAATCCCAACTTGGATCTCAACAAAAAATAGTCGAGCAAAATGTAACGGCTAAAAATAAACTTTTAGCCCAAACAAAAAATAATGAAGCAAATTATCAAAAAGTACTTTTAGATAGAATTGCTCAAAAAGAAAAATTTGAAAAAGAATTGGAAACATTTGAGTCACAACTGCAGTTTATTCTCGATCCATCTAAACTTCCGGGAAAAGGAGTGCTGTCATGGCCGCTTGAAAAAATATTTGTGACTTCTCCATATGGCCCAAGATCTAGAGGATTTCACTATGGAGTAGATTTTCGAGCTTCAGTGGGAACTCCTGTAAAAGCCATGGCTGACGGCGTGGTAGGTGGCGCAGGTGATACAGACCTATGTTGTCCGGGGGCATCTTTTGGTCGTTGGATTTTTATAGAATACAATAATGGACTCTCTAGCATCTATGGGCATCTATCGCTCATCAGTGTCTCAAAAGGACAAATAGTAAAAAGGGGAGAAGTAGTAGGTTATACTGGTAATACTGGCTCCTCTACTGGACCTCACCTGCATGCTTCAGTGCATGTTTCCTCTGGAGTGAAGGTCAGCTCTTTTGAAAGTAAATCTTACCCAGGACGAACTTTAGTTCAACCTATCTCAGCTAAAAATGCTTATCTTGAACCAATGTATTATTTACCGAAAATTTAGTGGTATAATATTTATTATGTTAAATAAAAATAAACAATCAGGATTTATAAATTTAATAATTATAATCGTTGTGGGACTACTCTTGATGCGCCATTACGGTGTAAGTTTATCTGATGCAATAGATTGGCTCAAAAATATATCTCTGGAGCAAATCATCGGCTGGTTTAAAGATCTCGTGGATTGGTGTAAGCGTCTACTCAATAGTATAGCCTAGTCTAATGGTACCTACCACAAGATATATTGTGCGACACGGTATTACCTTAAAGATAAGACTCTTTAATACAAATCCCCTTTACCTTATCTGCAAGAACTAGATAATGTATACCCTGTCTTTTCTGCTTGTTCTCGAGTGTTAAAATAAATTCTGTTTTCTTGCTTGATAGTATTTCCAGCGCTACAACCAACTGGATAATATTTTTTACCTCTACTCGACGCGAAAAATTTTTTTAAGGAACTTGATTGAGTATTTGTGCTTGTTACTAATAAATTGGAAGCTTTTAAAGATGACAGAACATTGGCAGTTTGAGTCTCTCCATTGTATTGAATTTTAATGCTTGAAGAACTACCAGTATTCGACAATCTACCTAGCTCGAAGCTACCTAAGCCCACCAAGATAACGATAAAAACCACCAGAATGTCCTTCCCTTTTTCACTTTCCACGAATTGCTTGATTTTTTCCATAGAATTAGCTATACTAATTTTACCTGTAAATTTAATATAAAACAATATGGCACATAGAAAGGCCGGCGGAACGGTCAAAAACTTAAGAGACTCAAACCCAAAATACCTCGGTATAAAGCTTGCAGACGGAGCGGCGGCTCAATCTGGCTCTATAATCGTGCGTCAGCGTGGTACAGTGATACTAGCTGGCACAAATGTATCTACAGGTAAAGATCATACTCTTTTTGCTCTAAAAGCAGGAACTGTCAAATTTGGCTCAAAGCGCAAGACTTCTTTCAATGGCACTGTCGTTACTAAGAAAGTAGTAAGTGTAGTAGCCTAACTCCTCTCAACTACTAGTTTAAACGAGGATTTTTTGCCTTGGATAGATATTGGGATTTCAAATTCCCCTATTTGTTTGATTGGTTTTTCGAGAACAATAAATTCGGGGGTGATATCGATACGATGTCCTTTTTTCATCATGGTAACTATCTCCTCACTATGGATACCAGAGAACAAATGTCCTTTTTCATCGGCTTTGGCGCTCATGTGCACAGTCTTCCCTTTTATCTCTTCTAAGTTCTTTAGCAAGAGCTCAGCCTGGACTTGCTTTACAAGAATTATTTCATTTTTTCGAATATCAAGCATGGCCAGAGATTTTGGTGTAGCTGGCTCAGCGAGCTTTCTAGGAATCAGAAAATTTGTCGCGTAACCACCAGGCACATCTTTGACATCGTGCTTTCTACCAACTCTCGGCACATCTTGTAAGAATATTACTTGCATAATTTTATTTTATTCCCGGCCAGTTATTTAACAATTGTACTGCTTTATCTAATTGGTTATCTTTCTCTTCATCTTTTGGATCTTTAATAAATTTTACCAAATAGTCGGGAGTAAGTCCTTTTTGCGCTATCAAGTTACCATTTGGAGTCAACCATTTAGCTACAGTTATTTTTAATACAGTTTCATCGGTCATTTGTATTACTTGCTGGACAGATCCTTTACCAAAACTTTGATCCCCTACTAAGATGGCGCGTTTATGATCTTGCAGAGCTCCTGCGACTATTTCAGAAGCTGAAGCCGAACCGCCATCGATCAAGATCACATATTTCAAATTGTCGTTCAAAACATTTTCAGTCTTATTTCTTACTACCCCGTAACCTTTACTTCTAAATACTTCTGGAGCCTCTTCACCTCCATAGTCTTCGGTTACTATGACCTTACCTTCTGGTAAAAACCAGCTTGACATGAAAACTGCAGTATCTAGATAGCCCCCTGGATTTCCACGTAAATCAAGAATAAGTTTGTCAGTTTTAGCCATGGCAAATTCTTTTAGCGCATCCTTGAAAAGGCTCGCTGCATTTGAAGAAAAACTATAAAGCTTTATCACAAAAACTCCGTCAGAACGCAATTCAGTATCTAGTGTGGGAATATTTATAGTGTCGCGAATGATTTTTATTTCTTCTGATTTTTGTTCTCCACTATGTAAAATCGTGAGGGAAACTTCTGTCCCCTTTTCTCCACGTATCAAATTTACTGCTTTCTCGACAGAGATATCAGAAGTAGAGACATCGTTTATTTTTAAAATTTTATCTCCTGTTTTTATACCGGCTCGCTCTGCTGGAGTACCTTTGAGTGGAGCTATGACTGTCAGGATTTCATCTTTTATACCGACTTCCATTCCAACTCCGCTAAAATTGCCAGATATTTGTTCTTTAAATGATTTTGTTTCTTCTGGATCAAAGAAAACACTATAAGGGTCTTTTAATGAATTCATGAGGCCGGCTATCGCTCCATAAACTCTTTCTTGATTTGTCACCTTATCTGCGCCAGGGTATTTTTCATCAATTGTATTCCAAGCCTTCCAAAAAGGAGAAAAATCTGTATCTGGGATATCTGTCGGCACTTCTGTGTTTGTTATACCGATAATCTTTTCTAGTTCAGTTTTATAACTAAGACCGGTATATACTCCTACGCCGAAAAATAATAAGGCAACAAAAGTTCCAGCGGCAAAATATCTTGTTTTTAAAAATTCGTGCATTTTATAATAGATTTCTTATTCGTTAAAATTCTTATTCTCGGAAAAATTATCGAAAGCTCGTATCGTAGTATTTTTGTTTTTAGATTCTAAATATAACAGATAACTAAAGTACATTAAAACCAGTCCTGTTAAAAAAAACAAAACATTTTTCCATGTTGATGGAAAGCCTAGGTATGGCAAGATCGCCACCCATATACCTAACAATAAAAGTTTGCGTACTTTACTCATGAAATATATTGTATTTCATAAAGCATATTAATGCAAATTACTAAAGTACTTCGAAATATTCCGGGGTATTGACAGACATCCAGTCCAAGAGTTGTCGCATGACATAGGCTGCATTTACGCTATTTACCACAGGACCAGACTCCATCATTATAATAAATGCGTATTTAGGGTTTTCATACGGGAAAAACCCCACCACAGATGAATTTACTCTATTTTTAGCTACACCGATCTCAGCAGTACCAGTTTTTGCAGCCACTGATACATAAGGCACATTTAATCTGACAGCTGTGCCGTAAGTGACAGCTTGACGCATACCATCCTGCACTACATCAAAATATTCTTTTTTTAAATCTATGATTGAAACAGCTTTTTCTTTCTCTGTGTCATTTAAAACAAAGTGTGGAGTTACTAGCTTACCACCGTTCGCTATGGCCGTTATGGCTCGAAGGATTTCTAGCGGGGTTGTTTGAAAACCATACTGCCCGATCGATGTGTGATACGTGTTCCCTATTCTCCAAGGCTCTCCTTTAAAATTTTTACTTTTCCATTCTGGGTTTGGAATAATGCCCTCCTTTTCTCCTGGTAAATCAACTCCAGTTTTCTGCCCTATACCAAAAAGTCGAATGTATTTTTCTATGCTTGAGATACCAAGTCCTTTTTGGTCTTTATATCCCCCGCCGATTGCATAAAAATATACGTCAGAAGACACAGCTATGGCCTCACCCATATCTGTCCAACCATTCTCTCGCCAGTCTTTAAAAACAGTTTCTTGGTCAGGAAAATAAGGGTTTGGAATGGAAATAGACCCCGTAGAGAGTATTTTTTTGTACTGATCGATGATACCTTCAGTCAGCGCCCCGATGGCTAAAAATGGCTTTACGATCGAACCAGGGGCATATAATCCGGAAATGGCTCGATCCAGAAAGAACTTTCTTTTGTCATTGATATAAGTATTGATAGTAGCTGTATCTTTGCCGAGCGAAAGAATTTCAGAATCATACTCTGGAAAACTAGTTGATGTTAAAATTTCACCACTGTCGACATTTATTATTATTCCTGTCCCACCATTGAATGAATAATTTTCTGAAACGTCTTTTATTATCGTAAATAATTGTTTTTCAATCCTAGCATCAAGGGTAGTTTTCAAATCCTCTCCATGTAGTGGAGCATTTACAGTATTTTCAGAATATATTTTTCCTAATGCATTTGTCTCTATTATCTTTGAGCCATTTTCACCTTTGATTTTTTCGTCGTACTGCTTTTCCAAGCCATCTTTACCTTCAAATTCGCTTTTCCAAAAATTTCCACTTTTGTCTTTTGTGGGATAGCTCACATACCCCAAAACATGTGAAAAACCTGGTGCTAAATAGGCTCTAGTAGAAAAACCTTCTAACGACGCACTCTGCTTATTCCAGGCCAATTCTACCCCGTTTCTATCATAGATTATCCCCCTATCAGCAAATAAAATATCTCTTTCCAAGGTATTGTTCTCACTTCTTGCGAGAAAGGCTTCCCCCTTATTTACTTGAAGATAAAAAAGACGTGTTCCAAAAGTTATCGCAATAAAAAAGAACAATATACTGAGTAAAGAGATATTTTTTTTAGATATAGCTTTTTCGATGCGGCCTTCAAATTGTTGACGATCAAAATTTTGAATATTTTTTGAATCAAGAAAAATCTCGTCTGGTTCCAGAAAAACTTTTTTGTTTATATTATTTTTTTTAAAAACTCTTTTAATCATTATTAGTAATTATCAATGTTTGGGTAATATTTTAATCTCTTCTTCAAGAATTCAATTCCTACTAGAATGAGTACTGCGCCAACCAAAGACGCATAAGTAACTCCGTAAAATTTTACTTCCGGTACACCATATAATAAATCTGACAAAAAAAATATAACTATCCCTTCCAAAAAAAATGGAAAGTAGGCCGCTATAGAAAGCCCAAACAAAACCGATAACCAAAAAGGCATAAATAATACCGAAAAAGTTAATAACAAAATTGAAAGAATTCTAAAGACCATGTCAGTATCTTACATCAAAAATCTAATAAAAAGAAATTAAAAAAGGCGGGAGGTTTTATCCTCCCGCCATGCAAATGGTCAAAAAAACTTTACTCCTTCTTTTCTTAAAAGTTTCTGTTTAGTTTTCACACCTCCCTTACCAGAATATCCACCTAGAGATCCGTCAGTTTTTATCACTCGGTGACATGGGATAGTTATAGGTAGCGGGTTGGCTCCGACTGCATTGCCTACTGCTCGTACTGCCCTCGGCTTACCTATTTTTATTGCTAGTTCTTTGTAAGTCAAAGTTTTACCTTTTGGAATTTTAGAAATAGCAGTCCAGACTTTTTGCTGGAATTCTGTGCCTTTTAGGTTTTTAATGTCTATTTTCTTCATCTTTTTATAGTATTGTCTTTTATTTTCACTTATTATATACTTTAATACGATAATCAAATATTCAAACATGAGGCATACAAGAGAAAATTTAAAAACCGGTTTTACTCTTATTGAACTTCTGGTCGTGGTATCTATTATCGGTGTTTTGGCTTCTGTGGTCCTCACTTCTCTCGGCTCGGCTAGAGGCAAAGCCTCTGATGTAAAAATCAAATCTCAACTCAATAGTATGCGAAATCAGGCCGAACTTTACAGTGGAAATGGTGCAGCTTTTACTACCGGAACTTGTGTATTAAATGGAGGTACTATTTTTGACACAGCAAATGATGGCCTATGGAATTTATTTAATGGCCTCACAGCCAGCACTACTCGCTGTGGATCAAATCTGGGTCCACCTTCATCAGGCACAGCTTGGGCTGTGGCCGCGCAGACAGCTTCTGGTGCTTGGTGCGTCGATTCAACTGGTGTTGCACGTAATAGCACTGCGGGGGGTGTTCTATACACCACAGACCTCAATACTGCACTCATTGGTACTTCTTGTCTTTAAAATATTGGCTGGGATACATGGATTCGAACCACGATTAAAGGCTTCAAAGGCCTCTGTCCTACCATTAGACGATATCCCAATATTCAGATGTAGATTATCACATTTTGCGCAATTTCGCACGTACTATAAACGCAAAGAAGCCCCAGACTCCTAAAATAGAATACACCGCTAGTGATATCTCAAAAAAACTTTGGAAAAATAACGGTGAGAAATAATTTTTTTCTAAGTAAACGGTGAGCCAAAAAGCTATGACGCTAAAAATAACGTCAAAGTACATATTAAACTTTGTTTCTTCTATTCCTAAATTTATCTCAAATAATTCCCAGCCAACCATCAAGATAAATGAAAAAATAAATCCTGCGTATAAATTTATATCAAAATGTGATACAAGATAGGCAAATAATATTCCAGAGATAAAGTGACTAACGTGCCAAAAATCAAAATTGTGTCCCTCTTCCCAAATTTTGACATACCATCGGTTTTTCATATTTTTATTTACTTTCAGCTTCACCGCTAATACGAATAAGAGCTAATTCTAGAGGAAGCTCGGCGATAAAGGAATTTTCCATATTTTGATATTCTTCGAGAAGTATAGAAAGTGCTCCTGAGCGTAGTATTCCAGCTTTATCTTGTTTAACTAAATTTCTTAGGAATTCTAAATCTTCTTTACTCAAATCCTCTGACATCTCCTCTTCATTTTTTGGCGCATAACGTAAAATGATAGCTATTCTGAATTTTTCAATAATTAATTTAAAGAAGAGCTTCATATCTAGATTTTCTTCCGATGCTTTTTTGACCGCTTCGATTCCCTGCTCGATGTTTTTTAGAGCTAAAGCCTCAATAAAATTATTCACTAATATTGTTTTTGGCGCGCCAGTTATTTTCTCTACGTCTTCGCGAGCGACTTTTTTGTCATCTGTAAAATTCAAAACTTTTTGAAGTTCTCCTAAAGCATTTCGGAAAGACCCATCGCCAAGTATAGCCAAGAGCTCTGCACTGCCTGCATCTAGCTCAAAGCCTTCACGCTTCCCCACACTTACAAGCATTTTTCGTAGCACTGCATTGGACGCTTTTTTGAATGTAAAAACCTGACATCGAGAAATGATGGTTTCTGGAACTTTATTAAATTCTGTGGTGGCTAGAATAAAAATGACATGCTTTGGCGGCTCCTCGAGAGTTTTGAGTAGCGCCCCCCAAGCATCTTTGGAAAGCATGTGCACCTCATCGATGATGTAAACTTTGTATTTTGAATCAAAGGGTAAGACTCTTACTCCGTCTCTGAGTTCTTTGATATCCTCAATACCTCTATTACTGGCTGCATCTATCTCATACAGATCGTTTGGAGATACTCCGATCCCTGTCGCAAAAATCCGAGCCACAGAAGTTTTTCCTGTACCTCTCGTGCCGACAAAAAGGTAAGCATGAGAAACTTTACTATTCTCGATAGAGCTTTCAAGCACATCTACGATATGATCTTGCCCCAGCACTTCTTTGAAAGTTGTAGGTCGGTATTTACGGTATAATGCTAAATCATGCATAGATGAATCTTAACAGATTTTATTTAAAAAATCATTAGTTATATCTTCTATTTCTTTTGCATTTTGAGCTTCCATTAATTTCACTCGAAGTTCTTTTGCACCATCAAAATTATTTACATAAGCCTTGTAATGCTTTTTCATAATAGCAAAGTTTTTATGCGGGCTCAGTACTTTTTCAAAAAGCTTTGTGTGCTCTATCATTACTTTTAATTTTGCTTGAAATGTTGGAAGTTTATCCTCGGCCATAGACCGGTCACGGACGAGGCTAGAAAATAGCCATGGATTACCGAATATAGCTCGGCCAAGCATTACACCATCACAACCAGTTTCTTTTACTTTCTGCTCCGCATCTTTTATATCCAAAGCGTCACCATTTCCAAAAATTAAAGTTTCCGGACTTATTTCATCTCTAAGTTTTAAAATTTCTTTCATCAAATCCCAATGCGCAGGAACAGCAGACATTTCTTTTCTGGTTCGCAAGTGTACAGTCAAAAGTGGTAATTTCATTTCTAGTAAAAACCTGATCCATGTATCTATCTCGTTTTTGTTGTAACCAATCCGAGTCTTCACTGACACCGGTAGTCCTCCGGCACCCTCCCGTGCAGCTTCGATGACAACTCTGGCAAGCTCGGGATTTTTAATTATGCCTGCACCAGCGCATTGTTTTTCTATAGCTTTGTCAGGACAGCCCATATTTATATCTATACCATCAAAACCAAGCTCTTTACATAGCTTCGCAGCTTCTCTTATGTTCTCTGGTTTGCCGCCAAATATCTGCGCCACTATCGGATGTTCGTTTTCACTATACTTTAGGTCTATCAAAAGTTTCTCCCGAGCTTTTGGATGAGCCAGACCATCCGCAGATACGAATTCAGTCCAGAAAACATCCGGTTTTCCATATTTAGCAATAATCTGTCGAAAAACGCAGTCAGTGACATCGGCCATAGGAGCGAGCACCATAATTGGTTTCTTTAGGGCTTTCCAAAAGTTTTTCATTTGAACTTGAAGTAAACCTTATTTCCAAACCGTAAGTCAATATACAAGAGTGAAGAATATTTATTTTTAAAATCTGAAAGTAGTGGTTCTATAGCAAGCGCAGAATGTAAATTTTCAACAATTTTTTGAAAATCTGAATTCATTTTGAGTAGTATCTCTGGACCTATCAGTCCCGCAGATTTACTTGGTAAGTATATTTTCAGATCTCCATCTTCTGGTTTATACAATGCGGCGGAATTTATAGCTATGCTTTGGAGCATCTCTTTTAGAGATACAAGTCTGCTAAAATCTGCTTCGGAAAAATATAACCCCGTTGGATCTACCAGTTCTTCGCTTCCAGATAATTTGCCCTCGGCCGTAGGCCTATGGACGAGGCCATAAAATTTAAAATAAACTTCTCCAGAAAAATAAGGAGCTTTATCAAATACATAACCACTGTCATCCATAAAATAACAATTTTCTTCATCTAAAACTTCAGTAGGAACGATGAGATTTTCTCCACACCAAACATATGCAGCTTTGCGTTCAACTACAGATACTTCTAAGGTATTTGTATTCTTGATAGAAAGATTTATATTATCTAAGCGCTTAAAATCATATGCGAGCTTATTTTGGATTTTGTTTTTAGGATAAAAAAGTAAATTAGTTTTGGGTAATAAAAATAAATATTTACCTGTCAGTTCTTCTTGTATTACGCTTTTCATCATCTCGGTGTCTATGATTTTATTACCGATTACTTCTACAGTGCTGATATTCAGCTTATTTAACCTAGAGATGTATGTAAAAATAAAAAACAATATTAATAACCCAAGACTTAGAAATAATGTTTTACGGAAAAATATTTTCTGCCTTCTTTTTTTTATCTCGTGTAGACGTGGAGAATTTAAAATATCTCTTTTTTGCATCACATTTGCTTGATAAACTCTTTATCTCCCATGTACTTTCGGAGCACTTCTGGCACTTTTATAGACCCATCAGCTTGCTGGTAATTTTCAATAATAGCTATAAGTGTCCTACCGATTGCTACTACTGTCGCATCATTCATATGTACATGTTCTATTTTTCCGTCAGCTCTGCGTACTCTGGTATTTAAACGCCTAGCCTGAAAACCTCCAGTATAATCTGAACTATGAGTTTCTCTGTATTTATCTTGTCCTGGCATCCATGTTTCGATATCTAGCTGTCTCGTATCTGGAAAACCCATATCACCATTGCAAACTGCAATTACTTGGTAAGGTAACCCTAAAATTTTTAGAACGTGTTCCTGGATAGCAACGAGGAAATTTTGTTCTTGCATTCCATTTTCTGGAAGAGAGAAAACTTCTAGTTCCAACTTATCAAATTGATGTTGACGCAAAATGCCATTTGTATCTTTTCCTGCTGCTCCTGCCTCTCTTCGAAACGCAGTCGAATAACCAGCATATCTTATGGGCAACTCATGTTCTTCAAAGATTTTATTCATATGCATAGAACCCAATGTGTGTTCTGCACTACCGATGAGCATCAAGTCATCTTCTGGAAATACATAGTGTTCTTCTGGAGTCATATATCTAGCCATCTTTACTTGCACAAGTGGTCTTATAAAAACCGGAGGTATAACAGGAATAAATTTTGATGGATTGATTGAAATATTTGCTTCTTCAACTATTTTTTTTAAGGTCTCTTCATTATTTAAAATCTCTAGACACATTTGGATCAAGGCAAATTGCATCAAAACTAAATCGCCCTTTAGATAAGCGAATCTTGACCCTGATACATCACCACTTGTTTCTGTGTCTATAATTCCTAAAGCTTTACCTATTTCGAAGTGTTCCTTTGGAGTAAAATCAAACGTAGGTTTTTCTCCAAAAGTTCTTACAACCTGATTGCTGGCCTCATCTTCTCCTTCCGGAGTATCTACAGAAGGAATGTTGGGAATTTTCAGCATCAGCTTCTGCCATTCTTCCATTATTTCTTTTAGCTTTTCTTCTTTCGCTTTTATTTCTTCTTTAACTGTCCGCATTTCTTCGATCAGTTGCATCTTGGTAGCACCATCCTGGTCACGAGAAATATTTAAAGAAACTTTATTGACTTCACTGCGAAGTTCTTCTACTTCTTTTAGGACTTTTAAGCGTTCATCGTCTATAGAGACGAGCTTTTCTATATCGATATCTACGTGCTTTTTCTTGGCTCCAGCTTGCACTATATCTTTGTTTTCTCTAATGAATTTAATATCCAACATGTTGTCATTGTACAAAAGAATTCATATAATTACAATATGGAGTTCAATTTAAGAATATTAGAAAAAAAATCTATTCCCGCTGATTTGCTTGAAATTCCCCAGCCGCCGAAAAAACTCTACATTGCCGGCAACCTGCCGCCTGAAGGGACTGTTTACCTCGCTGTAGTCGGTTCTCGAAAATGCACTACATATGGTAGAGACACAGTAAAAAAGTTGATTTCGGGGTTGAGAGGTTATCCTATAGCGATAGTATCTGGGCTCGCAATAGGCATCGACGCACTTTCACACGAAGCGGCGCTAGATACAGGGCTCACCGCTGTCGCTTTTCCTGGTTCTGGCATATCTCCCAAAGTATTTTTTCCGCCGACAAGCCTCCTGCTCGCTAAAAAAATAGTCGAAAGTGGTGGGTGCATCATTTCCGAATTTCCTCCAGACATGAAAGCGACAAACTATATGTTTCCGATGCGCAACAGGCTTGTGGCTGGACTCTCGAAAGCAGCACTAATAATAGAAGCCGAAGAAAAGTCTGGCACACTGATTACAGCCAGAATGGCACTCGACTATAACAAAGATGTGTTGGCCGTTCCCGGAAATATAAATTCGCCAAATTCTAAAGGTACAAATAAATTGATACGAGCTGGTGCCACACCCATAACCTGCTCAGACGATATATTAGAAGCGCTCGGTTTTAAAATCGACGAAGTTAGCAAACAAGCAAGTTTGTTTGACGACGCAACAAAAGAAGAAAAAGAAGTTCTGGAAATCTTGCGAGAACCTCAACCTCGTGATGACTTAATCAGGTCTATGAAACGCGGAACTGCCGAAGCGAATGCCCTTCTTTCTATAATGGAAATAAAAGGATTAATAAAAGAAGAAATGGGTGAGATCAGGACTGCTTAATTTATACTATAAATTTTCTCAAATTTGCGTTTGAAAACTGTTTCGTGTAATACTTCATAAACAATACTATGAAATTACTTATTGTTGAGTCACCTTCGAAAGCAAAAACTATCGAGAAATACCTTGAGGGCGCGTTTACTGTGCGCGCATCTGTCGGACACGTGCGCGACCTTCCGAAGTCAAACAAAACCGCGATTGATATCGAGGGAGGATTTATTCCGCACTATGAAATTTCAAAAGGTAAAGAAAAAGTAGTGCATGAACTTCAGGTTCTAGCTGAAAAAGCTACTGAGATAATGCTGGCGACTGACCCCGACCGTGAGGGAGAAGCTATCGCTTGGCATATCGAAACTCTTTTAAAACAAGACCCGAAAATCAAAGCGCCGATTGAACGCGTGACATTCTACGAAATAACCAAAGATGCTGTAGAAGAAGCCCTAAAATCTCCTCGCAAAATTGATACCAATCTACGTAAAGCTCAGGAAGCCAGACGTGTACTGGACAGACTCGTGGGCTATGACCTCTCTGGACTTATCTGGAAAAAAGTTCGCTATGGACTTTCGGCTGGACGAGTACAGTCCCCGGCGCTACGCATCATCATGGAGCGCGAGCGAGAAATAAGAGCTTTCGTTCCAGAAAAATTCTGGAGACTTTTAGGTTTTTTTGAAACTCCAAAGGGAGATAAATTAACTTTAGAATGTATCGAAGAGCCTCGTGACGAAAATCTAGTAAATAAAATTTTAGAAATTGGAAAATCTGGCGAATGGATAATAAGTGGTGTAAAAGAATCTGAACAAAAGCGTACACCACGGGCACCATTTACTACATCTACCCTACAACAGACAGCGAGCTCACGGCTCGGCTACTCGCCTTCTAGGACTATGCAAATAGCTCAAAAACTTTACGAGCAAGGATATATCACTTACATGCGAACCGATAGTACCAACCTTTCTTCTACGGCTCAAGGACAAATTTTATCTTTTGTGAAAAAAGAATATGGTGAAAATTATGCTGAAGCAAGGATTTACAAAACAAAATCTAAAAACGCTCAGGAGGCACATGAAGCTATTCGTCCGACACATATAGAAAAACTTCACACCGGGAATGATGAGCAAGACAAGTTGTACCGTCTGATTTGGGAGCGTGCAGTATCTTCACAAATGTCTGATGCAAAATTATTAAAGACAAAAATAACAGCCAAAATAAAAACTCAACTTAAAGACGTTGAAGACTTGCCAGCTTTTAGTGCTACCGGCTCTCGTTTACTATTTCCTGGATGGCTAGCAGTGGACACTGGCGCCCGCGGTGACGACGTCGAGCTTCCTATCAGTAAAGAGGGTGAGAAATTAAAATTAATTGATTTATCAAGTGAAGAAAAATTTACCGAGCCTCTAGGTAGATACAGTGAAGCAGGACTCGTAAAAGAACTCGAAAGCCGCGGCATCGGTAGACCATCTACTTATGCCTCAATCATGCGCACCATAGAAGACCGAGGTTATGTACTCAAAGAAGGAAAAACCCTATTTCCTACAGACACCGGTGAAGTAGTGTCGGATTTCTTGGAAAAACATTTTGCAAATTATATTTCTGATACTTTTACAGCTTCAATGGAAGATGAATTGGATGAAATATCTCGCGGTGAACGTGAGTACGAAAAAACCCTGAGAGATTTCTACGGGCCGTTTTTGAAAGAAGTAAAAGCAAAAGACAAACTTGAAAAAGCTACAAATTTGGGTGAAGCTCCAGAGAATATAAAATGTCCAAAGTGCACAAGTTCTATGATCATCAAGCTTTCTCGTGGAGGTAAATTTTACTCTTGCTCAAAATATCCAGATTGTGATGGGGCGCTAATGCTTGATGGCACCGAACTCAAAGGTCCCGAGGAAACTGGAGAAATGTGCCCAGACTGTGGGGAAAAGAAAGGAAAATCTGGTGGAGGAAAACTAGTAATCAGACAACGACGCGATGGTGGTGGAAGTTTTATATCTTGCTCTCGTTATCCAAAATGTAAATTTATAAAAAAAGACGAAGCCGAAGAAGCCAAAAAAAGAACTGGCGTCACCTGCCCTACTTGCAAGGTAGGAGACATAAGCGAACGCCGTGGCAGATTTGGAATATTTTATTCATGCTCAAATTATCCAGATTGTAAATTTGCTATGAAGGCAAAGCCAACTGGAAATGTCTGTAAAGAATGCGGAAGTCTGATGATGGAAGGCACAAAAACGATACCCGAAAGATGTTCTAGTAAACCTTGCCTAAATTTTCGCCCAGACAAAATTAAGAAAATTGAAGATTGATAGGTATGCCTAATATAAAAGAAATTAAAGACTTAGTAGAAGGAAAAACATCAAAAAAAAGAGAACAGCTCTTGGAAGAGGCTTACGTATTTGCTGAACACGCACACAAAGATCAGAAGAGAATGAGCGGAGAACCTTACTTCAATCATGTTTTTGAAACTGCAAAAATATTAGCAAAACTTGGTATGGACACCCAGACCATAGCGGCAGGGCTACTGCACGATGTGCTCGAAGATACAGAAGTAACAGATAAAGAAATAAAAGATAAATTTGGAGAAGATATACTTTTTTTGATAAACGGAGTCACCAAACTGGGAACTCTAAAATATCGCGGGCATGAAAGACATATAGAAAGTTTGCGTAAATTTTTCGTAGCTATGGCGAGCGACTTGCGAGTAGTTATCATAAAATTTGCCGACAGGTTACATAATTTACGTACACTCGAATACGTGCGCGAAGACAAGAGAGAACGAATAGCCCTAGAATCTATAGAACTGTATGCTCCACTTGCAAACCGCCTCGGTATGGGAAAGCTAAAGGGTGAAATAGAAGATGCGGCTTTTCCATTTGCCTATCCAAAAGAATACAAAGAAGTAGAAGAGCGAATAAAAACTGAACGCGAAAAATATGAAAACTATTTAAAAGAAGTTTCAAATGAACTAAAAAAAGAACTCAAGAAAAATAAACTAGAGCCAGTCGAAATCAGTTACAGGATGAAACACAAGTACAGTCTTTATAAAAAATTAAAGAGGTATGACATGGATATAGACAAAATATATGACATCGTGGCTCTCCGTGTGGTCTTGAATACTGTCGAAGAGTGCTACAGAGTACTGGGCATCATCCACTCCATCTGGAACCCTCTACCTGGCCGAATCAAGGACTACATCGCCATACCAAAGCCAAATGGCTACCGATCTATCCATACCACGATATTTACTGGTTCGGGCGGAATCGCTGAAATCCAAATTCGAACAAAAGAAATGCATGCCGAAGCGGCTTATGGTATCGCCGCTCACTTCGCTTATAAAGAGCAAAAAAATAAAAAAGTTAAAGATGACAAGTCAAAATTTCAATGGGTTGAAGAATTGAAAAATTTAAACTACACACCAGGCGAATCACAGAGCTTACTAGAACACCTGAAGATGGATTTTTTCAGCGATCGTATTTTTATATTTACTCCAAAGGGAGATGTTATAGATTTGCCTGACGAATCGTCGGCGATAGATTTTGCGTACTCAATTCACTCAGACATCGGCGACCACACTACAGGAGTAAGGATCAATGGCAAAATGTCGCAGATATTTTCGCCCTTAAAAAATGGAGACATTGTCGAGATCACCACCAAAAAAGATGCTCATCCATCAAACAAGTGGCTCGAATATGTAAAAACGACAGTAGCAAAAAAACATATCAAATCATACCTAGATAAAAACAGTCTAGCATCCAAGCTTAAATCTTTCGGCAAAAACTAAAGACTGAAATTTGATATATTGTATAAGTTTGTATCGTCCTCTTTTACTTCATCGCCTGTCCGGTCATCAATTGGCTTCTCATCAACTACACCCATATCAGAAGTACTCTCTTGGACTAAATTTGCAATATGATTCTCGAGCATTCCGGCTTGAGCTGGCAAATCATTTTTTATCTCGCCTTTTTGAATAGAATCTAAAATAGTACGCAAATCTTCGGTTGAAAAGAAATCAATTTTAATTTGTCCCCCTAATTCTTTTCGGTCTATATGTACACGAGTTCCGAGTTTTTCTTGAAATTCTTCTTCAAGCTCTGTGATCTCCGGATCAGGCATGAACTCTTTCTTGCGAACACGATCATAAGCGATCTTGCGAGCCAACCTCTCGGCCTCGCGCACGGTAATTTTTTTATAAACAATTTCTTTAAACAAAACCAGTTGTTCTTCCGGATGATCTGCTAGCATCAGTATCGGCCTAGTATGACCTTCTGTGATCTTACCCTGAGAAAGAGCTTCGAGTATTTCATCAGAAAGACCTAAGATACGAAGTGAATTTGAAACATATTCCCTGCTCTTGCCCATTTTTTTAGCAATTTCATTGTGAGTAAATTTAAATTCAGTAGATAGACGTTGAAAAGCTCGAGCACGATCAACGACATTTAAATCCTCACGTTGCAAATTTTCAATAATCGCGAGTTCAAGCTTCATGATGGCTGTATCTCCTGTGCGGATTACCACTGGAACTTGCGTCACTTTTGCCAAACGAGACGCGCGCAGTCTGCGCTCTCCGGCAATGAGCTCGTATTCTGTCATTAGACCTCCTTCTTCTTTTTCAACTTCAACACGAGACACAACCAGCGGCTGTAGTACTCCGTACTGCTTGATCGAATTCGCTAAATCTTCCAATTTCGCTTCGTCAAATTCCCGCCTTGGTTGATAAGGGTTTGGTTTTATTTTGTCAGTGTCTATCCAGAAAATTGAATTGGTATATAAATCAGACATGAATACATTCTAGCATATTTCCAAAAAGTAAAAAAATTATTTTTGTGCCCAGGGAGAGAATCGAACTCTCATGATGTTGCCATCGATAGATTTTGAGTCTATTGCGTCTACCAATTCCGCCACCTGGGCAATTTATAAACTATATTATAAAAAACGTTTGAAATCAATTCTCTAAATTTTTAATCTATTTTTAAAAGAAAGATAGATAAATGATCATCACAACTGGGCGTTTGTACTTGAAGCCAACGATAGAAAATTCAGGCAGATTCGTCGATGCGGTCGTGGGCAAACTCCCACGCGGAAAGACAATGATGCCCGTTTTCGTTGCAGGAGCACGTTGTTACGTGCCGTGGCGTATTGAAGACCCGATCTCGAAATGGCTCTTGCCGTTTATCGGAGTCATCACATACCATCCTAAACTTCCAAGGATGGGATTCCGAATGTCTGGAATCTACGTTCACGGAACGGCGGTGGATGAAAGGTCCAGTTTGGAAGGAGCTCAAGAAAGGTTCCTTCCTTCTCGTCCCGGCCGCCTAGGCGATCCGAACCCCGTCCAGAAGAGCCCTGTGCTCGCTTGGGTGGGGTTTTTCTTTTCACTTGCTTTTATCTCATATATGATATATACTACCGAACATGAAAAAAGAAATGACTGAACAGCAAAAGATTGGAAATTTAATCAAGAAAGTACGCGAACACCGTTTTATGACCCAAAAAGATTTTGCCAAGGCCCTCGGCACTTCCCAGAGCTCTATCCCCCGGATGGAGAAAGGAGAACAAAATTTTACTACTGAATTATTATCTAAAATAAGTACTGTTTTAAATCATCAGATAGTTTCTACGAGCAACTCCACTGATTTTGAAGTACATGGAGGAAGAAAACTAAGTGGCTCAATAAAAACAAATTTTTCTAAAAATGGCTCCGTCGGTCTTTTATGTGCCTCACTTTTGAATCGTGGAACTACTACGCTCCATGGTATCGCTCGTATAGAAGAAGTGTATAGAGTCATAGAAATATTGGAAAGTATAGGAGTGACAATAAAATGGGTTGCGAGTAATACACTCACAATCAAACCTCCAAGAGTATTCAACATACGTGGCATAAACAGGGAGTCTGCTATTAAAACTAGATCCATCATCATGCTGATGGGACCACTCGTTCATTTTCTATCACAATTCTACCTACCCCATGCCGCTGGTTGCCAGCTAGGCAAGCGCACTATCGCTGCCCACACTTATGCTTTTGATAGTTTTGGAATAAACATAAAAACTACCAATGACACTTATAGAATTAAAAGAAAAAAATTAAAGGCATCCAATATCGTAATGTACGAAACAGGTGATACTGCTTGCGAAAATGTCTTGATGGCGGCCGCCCTCATTCCAGGGAAAACTACAATAAGTTTTGCTAGTGCAAACTATATGGTACAAGAGGTATGTTTCTTCTTGGAAAAACTCGGGGTAAAAATCGAAGGTATCGGTACTTCTACTTTGATTATACATGGATTGAAAGAAATTAATCAAAATATGGAATACTGGAACAGTGAGGACCCTATCGAATCCATGATGTTTATTTCTGCAGCTATCGTCACTGATTCTGCTCTGACTATCACCCGAGCACCTATCGACTTTTTAGCTCTTGAGCTCGAAAAATTGAAGAGGATGCATTTACGATTTAAAATCGTAAATAAATATAAATCTTTCAACGAACGTACGAATCTAGTCGACCTACAAATATTCCCAAGCAAACTCATAGCACTAGAAGACAAGATTCATGCAAATCCATACCCCGGTCTAAACATCGACAACCTCCCCTTTTTTGCGTTGATTGCAACTAGAGCAAAAGGTCAAACGATGATTCATGATTGGGTTTTTGAAAATAGAGCGATCTACTTGACTGACCTCAATCGACTAGGAGCGGATGTAACACTAGCAGATCCACATCGTCTATACGTCACTGGGAGAACACAGTTGAAAGGAGCGCAATTATCTTGCCCACCTGCCCTACGACCAGCTGTGGTAGTCTTACTAGGCATGCTTGGTGCCTCTGGCACTTCAATTCTCCGAAATACTTATGTAATCAATCGCGGATACGAAGAAATAGTTGAGCGTTTAAATTCTATCGGTGCGGATATTAAAATAATAAAAACATAAATGAAGAAAGATGCAGTTATAGTGATTCTCGGTCAAACCGCCACTGGTAAAAGTGCTCTCGCCGTAAAAATTGCTAAAAAATTTGATGGTGAAATTATCTCTGCAGACTCCAGACAAGTCTATAAAGGCCTCGATATTGGTACTGGAAAAATTACTGAAAAAGAAATGAATGGAGTGCCTCATCACTTGATCGACATCGTAAATCCAAGAAAACAATTTTCAGTGGCCGAATATAAACGCCTTACCGATAAAAAAATCAAAGATATTATAGCTCGCGGTCGCGTGCCAATACTTTGTGGTGGTACAGGCTTTTATATTGATGCAGTGACACAAGGCCTGGTTTTGCCGGAAGCTCCACCTGATAAAAAACTTAGAACCAGGCTTGCCAAGGTCGGACCTTCGCAGTTGCATAAGATGCTAGAGAAGCTAGACCCTATTCGTGCGCAAAATATAGATCAGAAAAATAATGTGAGATTGATAAGAGCTATTGAAATTGCCAAGGCACTTGGCAAAGTTCCAAAGATTACGGAGGCGTTGCCTCCGTATGAATTCATAAAAATTGGACTCAATTTGCCTTCTCCTGAATTAAAAAAGAAAATCGAAAAACGATTGATCATTAGAATCAAAGCTGGCATGTTGAACGAGGCCAAGAAATTACATAAATCTGGATTATCTTGGAAAAGAATGAACGAGCTCGGCCTAGAATATAGATCTATGGCATTATATTTGCAAAATAAGATATCAAAAAAAATCATGTCAGAGAAGCTAAATTCAGAAATCAATAAATATGCTAAACGCCAAATGACTTGGTTTAAACGCGACAAAAAAATCAAATGGTTTTCACCCACTGAATACAAAAAAATTATTGATTATGTAAAGAGTGAGGTTCTTCCTTCTTCTCTCTCATAAATTCAAAAATTATAGGCAAAATAGAAATAACTATCATAAGTACAACAACAAATGAAATATAATCCTTGATTTGTGGAAAAATATTTCCTAAAAAGAAACCGAGAAGCGTCATGCTTGTAGACCACAATAAAGAACTGATTAAACTATATTTTATAAATTCTCGGTAATGCATACGAGCTATGCCAGCGACGATAGGCACAAAAGTTCTGACAAGTGGAACAAAACGAGAAAAAATAACCGCGTATTTACCATGCTTGTCAAAAAATTGGTGAGTCTTGGTTATATATTTTTCTTTAAGAATTTTTCTAAAAAAAGCGTATTTGCGAAGCTTTTCTAGATTTATACCTATCTCATACCCCATGACTCCACCTAAAAAAGTAGATACAAATATGAGTGGTATTAGAATAAAAAGATTTAAATCGAGCACTGCTACTAAAAGCCCAGCAGTGAAAAGCAGACTATCTCCAGGTAAAGAAAAGATCAATCCGGATTCTAGGAAAACAATAATAAAAATACCTAGGTATCCATAGGTGCTGATAATATAAGGAATGTCGAAAAGTTGGGTCATTTGTATCTATTCTACCACACAAAATGAAATCGCCCGATTAGGAGTCGGAGAAGTCTTACTCCTGGATGTCCGTCCCACTCGACGTCAACGATGTCTGGAAGAACATCACGCCCCATCAACTCAGCAAGCAAGCACTTGATCGGAGCTTCAGTTTCAGGTAAACGGAAAGCCTTGGTGCGCCAAGGAATCCCATTCTTACTGCTTACTATGATGCGAATTCCGCATTCTGGCTCTGGGACCGGCTGCGACAAATCGAGCTTCTCTTTGATTTCGCTCATGACTTTTTCTCCCTTGATTTTACGATTGTTGTTTTTTTGATCACTTCCTTGGTGACTTCGGCTCTCGAAGAGCAATGTTTTATTTGCACATTAGTACTCCTACTAAGATTTTAAGTCAATTTTGATTTGCGGGCCCACTAGGAATCGAACCTAGGTCAATCGTTTTGGAGACGATTATTCTACCTCTGAACTATGGACCCTTTTATTAAAGATTGTTAGATTATACCAAAAAACGACCCTGATATTCTCTTGGGTCGCTTTAAGTGTAGCATATATAGGCAAAAAGACTATCTGAAATCTATTTCTTAACTTCCTTATGCTTAGTGCTCTTTTTGCACCAACGACAATACTTCTTGAGCTCGATTTTTTTAGTAACGAGTTTCTTGTTTTTACTGGACCAGTAATTTATACGCTTGCAAATTCCGCAAGCGAGTTTTATAAGTCTATCTTGTGACATAGATATAGATTAATACAAAAAGCCTTAAATTGCAACTAATGTCTAAGTCGACTTAGGCAAATCCATAATTCTTATTTCATCGTGGTTTTGAGGTTGCTTTCTTTCTCAAATCGTTCTATTGCTAGGTGTATCAGCCTATCCATCAAGGCAGACTGTTTTAGACCACTGGCCTCCCACAATTTCGGATACATACTGATATCTGTAAATCCGGGAATTGTATTTATTTCATTAACTAAAACTTCTGTATGTCCTTTTGCGCTCTTCTTCAGGAAACAATCTACTCGGCCCATACCCTCGCAATTTAAGGCTTGAAATGTTCTTATCGCTATCTCTTGAACTTTCTTGGTAGTTTTTTTATCTATTTTTGCTGGAATTTCAGCCACGGATCCTTTATTGATATATTTCGCATCGTAAGAATAAAATTCCTGATTGGCTATAATTTCTCCGGGGATTGAAGCCATCGGATGGTCGTTTCCTAAAACTGCGCACTCTATCTCTCGAGCATTTATAAATTCTTCTACCACTACCTTTGTATCAAATTTGAATGCCTCCTTGATACCTTTATCAAATTCACTTTTGGTTTTTACTTTACTTATACCCACAGAAGAGCCCATGTTTGCTGGTTTTATAAAAATAGGAGAGCCTAGTTTCTTCTTAGCAGTTTCAAAAGATATTTTCTCATTGTCCTTTATCGTCAAAAATTTACCTATGGGTATACCTGCATCCCGCAGTAGTCTTTTCATGACATCTTTGTCCATACCGAGAGCGGAGCCGAGCACAGAAGCTCCGACAAATGGCTTACCAATTTGTTTAAAAACTCCCTGCATCGTTCCATCTTCACCAAATGGTCCATGCAAAACTGGGAAAATCACATCTATTTTTTGAAGTGATGCGAAATTAAATTTGCCACTTCGATCTATCTTTATGGAGACTATTTCGTATTTATTTTTATCTAATGCGTTTATTATATTCTTCGCAGACTGCAAAGATACATCGTGTTCAGCAGATTTGCCTCCAAATAATATTCCTATCTTTATCTTCTTCATTTTCCGAGTATACTACTTTTTAAATCTTTCGGCACATTAGTGAGGCATTTAGCACCTGTTTTTGTAATCAAATACATATCCTCAATTCTTACTCCACCAAAACCTTTTAAATAAATTCCTGGTTCTATAGTCATGACACATCCTACTGGTAAAATATCTTCACTTTTTGGTTTAAAATTTGGCCATTCATGAATCACCGTACCTACTCCATGTCCAAGTCCGTGTTTGAAATTGTCTTTAAATTTCTTTGCCAAAAAATCTCTAGCAATTTTATCTATAATTTTTGCTCGACGTTCTCCACTCTGCAGTTTTTTAAAAGCCAAGTTATGAGCTTCGAGTACTGCCAAGTAAACTTTTTTTTGTTTTTGAAAAGGTTCTCCCCAGAAATATGTACGAGTCATGTCCGAACAATAATGATTGACCGTCGTACCAAAATCAAACATGACCATATCACCTTTCTTTAATTTAGAATTCTTATCTCCCTTGGATTCATGATGAATGTTTGCACTATTTTTACCAAAAGCTACGATCGGTGGAAATGCCAAAATCGGCGCTTTTAATTTTATGAAAGATTTTTTTATAAAATTCGCAATTTCAATTTCTGTAACTCCATCTTTTAATTGAAGTAGTGTGAGTGCTAAAACTTTTTCTGAAATTCTTTGCGCAGAAATTATATTGGCCAGTTCGTTTTTAGTCTTTACTGCCCGAACTTCATGGATTAATTTTGTTTGCATATTAAAACAACTTTACAATGTCGTGCAACGTAATCACCAACATCAGAAGTAACAAAATACTAAAGCCAACCATATTCGCAGTGTTAGCTACATTTGGACTTATGCGAGAGCCTTTGATTTTTTCAATCAAGAGAAAGAAAAGTCGTCCGCCATCAAGTGCGGGAAATGGCAATAAATTTATAATTCCTAGATTTACCGAAATAAGGGCGGCAAAAGACAAAAGGTACACAAAGCCAAATTGATAAGCATCCCCAGCGATACCCACCATGCCGACAGGTCCAGTGACAGAGTCTAGGCTACCTTGACCCCTGATACCGTCAAAAACAAGTGAAAATAGCCCTACAGCAGTCTTTTTTGTCACTAATAGGGTCAACTTCCCTCCTTCCAAAAATGAGTTAAAAAACGACAATTTAGACGTTCCGATCATATCCATAGAAATACCTATTTTTGCCTCTCCATCCTTTCCGTTTGGTGTTATTTTAACAATATTTATCTTATTTTCTTCGGAATTTTTACCTCGAATATAGCCCAGTTCTATTTCTTCATTGGCGTGTTCTATAATAAAAGATTTGAAAGTGGTTTTATTTATTTCTTGTATCGTATGCTCTTCTGTTTTTACTTTATTGTTACTTTGATTTATAAAGTGCGTATGCATAACAGAAACAATCTTATCGCCAGATTTTAGACCAGCCATTTCTGCTAGAGATTCTTTTGCTGCCGATACGACAACTAAATGCACGTCATCTAAATTTTGACCATTTGCTTCACTGTCGACAGATGTAGGAAATCCTGACATAAAACCAATAGAAAACAAAACCCAAGCCAAGAGAAAATTTGCAATTACTCCAGCTACGAGAACTATCGCTTGTTGCCATTTTGGTTTGTGCACAAAGCTTCTATTTCTATCTGGTCCATTTGTATTTTCATCATCGGGGTTTTCACCAAAAATCTTTACAAAGCCACCTATGGGCAAAAGGTTGAAAGTGTATTCAGTTTCCCCCTTTTTTATACCAAAAAGTTTCGGTGGAAAACCAAATCCGAATTCATCGACTCGTATGCCAAAAAACTTGGCCATAGAAAAATGCCCGAACTCATGAACTACCACTAGTACCAACAAAACTACAAAGAAAATTATAATATTCATATTTGATTTTTGATTACTAACCCATTACTTCACGCTCTTTCTTTTCAAAGCTTGCTTCCAAGTTTGCATTTACTTCGTCGATTACTTTTTGCAGATCTTCTTTAGCTCGGAATTTTTCATCTTCAGTGAGCTTGCCTTCACTTTCCTTACTTTGAACATCTTCCCAAACTCTCTCACGCTCCCGACGCACTGTGATTCTAGAT
>Ga0163151_10000376_pt1 | contig 79808 bp, 61 predicted proteins | sample OliLakLV19MP5IB2_FD_145596 | JGI IMG/M metagenome (GOLD analysis project Ga0163151, IMG submission 145596) | Freshwater microbial mat bacterial communities from Lake Vanda, McMurdo Dry Valleys, Antarctica - Oligotrophic Lake LV.19.MP5.IB-2 | ecosystem: Environmental > Aquatic > Freshwater >...
AACGTTCCATGTCCCATTCTTTCAATCTTTTCATTTGGGCACCACAAGTGGTGGCATCTTGAAAATTCCAAGCGAGCCTGTCTATTGACAAGATCTGTTGAGGACGATCTTCAAGCACGTTTTTCAGTGTGAACTAGTTACTTGAGACCAGCTACCCTTGATGCTATTGACATTTGGATTAACGCAAATAGTCCAGCACATGTGAAGGAAATGACCGCCATCAAGACCGAGATTTTGCAGTTGGGTGGGAAGGAGCCTCGTAACTAAATTGCGGAGAATAGATATTCACCCTGTATCGAATGCGATCACCGTCGTTGTGATGCAATTTAGTGGTGGAAGATTTGGACGCTTTGAACCTCCATCTCAATCAAGCCCTCAAAAAGCCTTAGACGAACAACGAGCAGTGCTTCAGCTGCCAATCATATGATCAAAAAGTCATTTCCGTAAACTCGGTTAATTAGCGGAAGACACCGTATGTGGTGATAAACAATTTGGCAATTGAGTGTTTCATGTTTTGCGGTTCGCACGCTGGCAGTAAATGACATTGCGGTTTGTCGCGACTGTTCAATGCAATACGAAAACCTGGGCTCAGAATAAAATGACGCCGAGTGTTAGATATCCAATTTCTGTAGAGAGCATGGGTGCGCCAAGTACCAACGCAAAGAACGCCAACAGGGGTTTATTATCCATTGACTAAACTACAGACCTCAGCAAACGGAGCGAATGTGGCTGACAATGGTTTACACTTCTGGCGGATAGTATGCTCAAATTAGTCATTATATAGCCCAATCATGCTCGGAGCGAAATGAGAATTTTTACTTTGCCCTTATTTCAACTTTTTACAGCTGCATCTCTATCTATCTTATGCGCCACCGCTGGTAGTGCCCTCGATACAACCGGTCAACCAGTCGCTCACACAACCAGTCAAGATATTGCTCAAACAACCGGTCAACCAGCCGAACCAGCAAATGGGGCAGCAAGTCAAAGTACCGACACCAATTCTGACTGGAGAAAATTGCCAGGGTTTAAAAGCTGGAGCGATCAAACGGTCAAGCCGAGTGCAGCAATGCTATGCATTCATGGACTGGGGCTTAATAGCGGCGCATTCGACGACTTCGGCAATCGCATGGCGCAGAAAGGCATTTTAGTCTTTGCTATCGATGTGCGTGGTTTCGGTGCATGGATAAACAAAAAAGACGGAGACCACCTGGACTTTCAAGATTCAGTGGCTGACATAAAACAAGCACTGTCAGCCATTCGCCGCGAGTATCAGGGACTGCCTGTTTTTTTGCTAGGCGAATCCATGGGCGGGGCAATCGTCCTGAAAGCTTGCTCCGAATTTCCGCAACTCATTGATGGATTGATTTCATCAGCGCCGGGTGGTCAAAGGTTTAAGCAAGGCAAAACAGACTTAGAAGTTGGTCTGCATGCTTTGATTCGCCCGGGCCATCAATTCGATGTCGGCACGGGAATCGTCGACCAAGCAACGAAGAACCCCGCCTTGAGAAAAGTTTGGCTGACCGATCCCTTGAACAGAATGGATTTGGCGCCCCGTCAGTTGATAAAATTCCAAATGTTTATGAATAAAAATGACGCTACTGCAAGTAAAATAAAAACCACACCCGTACTCGTCTTGCAGGGAACGCTGGACAGGCTCGTCGAGCCTGACGACACCTGGAAGATTTTCACCCAACTGACCACCGAGCAAAAAACAATGATAGCGTTACGCAGTGAACATCTCATTCTCGAATATGGTCGAGTCAAATCGGACTCCTACAATGCAGAAGTCACAAAGATGGTGTCAACGTGGATGGGAGAAGCGGTCTCACCGCTGAGTTCAGACGAGTATGGTTCGACTGATTGAAATGTAAAATACTACGAGCAAAGAATTTTCGCGCCCCTCTTGCTTTCTTGCTACCATTGGCATTCATTCAGGAGTACAGTTGTCATGCAAATCCAGATAAACACAGATAACAAGACAAAAGGTAGCACCGGGCTGTCGCAGCACGTAGAGTCGGTGATCAAGGACGCTCTTGATCGATTCGCCAATAGGATTACCCGCATTGAAGTCCACCTCTCCGATGAAAGTAGCGATTCTAAGTCAGGCTCCGACAATAAGCGTTGCGCCATGGAAGCACGGCTCGCCGGTCTCCAGCCAATTACAGTGACCCACCAAGGCGCATCCCTGGAACAGGCCGTCAGCGGCGCTACGGACAAACTTGAAAAAACTCTCGAAAGCACGCTTGGGCGACTCGACGATCAAAGAATTGACACGCCGAATGTTAGCGACATGCCTGTCTAAAACTGCTCAGTCGTGCAAAAAAATCAGCCTCTAAGGCAGAGTGCGTTTCAAATCAAGGTGTTAATTGAGTATCCTAAATGAACGGCAGGCCAAAATTTTTGCCTTCAACCTTGTTGCTGTCAACCTTCATCTTGTGCGCGCCGCAACTATCAGCGCTTGCAAGCGAAAGCACGATGCCTGCTGGATTCGTGGAGACGATATCGCCAGAACTAGCGAGTAAGTACAAATTCACCGAAGACGGCGAATTCACGAAGAAGCTCAATATACCGACCTACGAGTGGATGCCGACAGCGGCACCACCAAGGGCGATCGTGATTGCAATTCACGGACTGACGCTGCACGGAAGGCGTTACAGAGTCCTAGCACGCATGCTCGCGGCAAACGATGTCGGCGTCGTCTCGCTCGACATGAGAGGATTCGGACGCTGTCGCTTCGACGAGAAGAAACAGTTCAGCACCGCCGGTGATGACAAGGCGAAAGTTAACCACGAGAAGAGCTACGAAGATATCGTACAGCTCGCCCGTTTAGTCAAAGACAAGTATCCGGGGCTTAAGATTATCGTGATGGGCGAAAGTTTAGGGTGCACGTTCTGCGTGCGCCTCGGAGCTGAACATCCGGAATTGGCCGATGCAATGGTTCTCTCGGCTCCAGCTGTTCGCCTCAATACGAAAATGTTTTTCGGTCACGGAACGGCAGCACGCGGCATCAAGGCCGTATTCACGCCCACTCACGAAATCAACCTGCACTCATTCTTTGAGTACCTGGTTTCAAACAAACAGCTTGTCGTAAACGAAATGATAGACGATCCACAAACTGTGAAAAGCCTCTCCCTTAGAGCCTTACTGTCTACCGACAAATTTGTCTCCAAAACTGCCTCTTATGGCAAGGGCATTTCAGAAAAAATGCCGATCCTAATTCTGCAAGGGAGCAAAGACAGCTGCGTATCTCCAAAAGAGGTTACCAAACTGATGAGCGCCATGCCGTCGAGCGATCAGACGCTCGCCTGGCGTTCGAATTACGGACACCTGCAGCTCGAGACTGTCTATATGCGCACAGCCATCATTGACGCGGTGATTAATTTTCTGCGCGATCACAGCAAAGAAAATATTCCCGGGTTGCGCGCGTTTCAGCAACAGATCATAGATGCCGGCGGAACGCTCGCCGATTAAACGGCCGCAGAATCGATTTTCAATTGAGTATCGCTAAAGAATATGTCAACCTCTGCGAATCTAATCTGATTCCGGCGGTGCTCCACGCCCCTTCACGATCTCTTGTGCGGCAAGGTAACAGCATCCATACCAAGCCGACTGCGAATACTTCTTATCTCCTGAAGCAAATGAATCGCAGTCTCGTGTCGTCCGGCGACTTCGGTAGCCGTGCATCGAGCTAGCAACTCGTTCATAGTTTTGCTCACGTTGATGCTCTTGTCGACTTGTGACATGGCCAATGGAACCGGATCTTGCCCCGTCAACAGAAAGTACAGAGTCGCACCCAGCGAATAGATGTCGCTTTGCGGCACCGCCTTACCGCGCAGCTGCTCAGGTGGCATGTATGATTGTTTTCCAACCATAGTACCAGTGGCGGTGCCGACAAAAGCATTAGCCGCACCGAAATCAATCAAGACTAACTGAGCATCGACACGCAAAACAAGATTGTCGGGCGTCAAGTCGCGGTGAATGATCGGCGGATCTTCAGAATGCAAATAGACCAGAATTTCGCAAATTTGCTCCGCCCAATTGAGCACGAAATCTTCCGGTTGCGGCCCCCGCTCTTTCACGAACCGCCTCAAATCCAGCCCGTCAATAAATTCAAGCACCTCGTAATGGTGCTCGTTTTCAACGAAGTGATCGAAAACTTTAGCGATATTCGGATGATTTAGTTTACTCAAAAGAACAGCCTCACGATCGAACATTTCAATCGCTTTGGCTCTCAGATCTTCATGGGCATTTTTTGGAATCACAGCCTCTTTGACAATCACTTGAGTGCCGTCTCTGTCTTTAGCAGAATAGATGGCCGCGGAGCCGCCGCATGCCACGAGCTCGGAGATCTTTATTGCTCCGTTTTTAAGCTCGTCATCGGGCGCGAGCGGCACAAACAACGTGGGCGAATAGCGAGTTGAAAACTCTTCATCCCATAGACTGGTGAAACTGTGAAAGTTGAGATGCTTAATGCCTGACACTGTCGGAAATTCTAGTGCCACTTTATCTAGTGGCGGTTCGATCACCGCCAGTGGTGCATTGCTAACAATTGCATACATCAGTTTTTTCAAGTAAAGCTGATCGATTTGTGCGAGTTTGACACACACCCTCACAATCGTTTGATCGCCTCCATTCTGGAAAGTCAGAACAAGTTGATCGGCTGTGGTTAGTTGATCAGTGCTTCTCGAGAAGATTATATGAGTAAGCTCCGACCAGTTGCGATTAAGTCGCCCATAAGCGCTCCAGAAATAAACAAACGGAAGCCGAATGCCCGATTGGCTGAGTACAAAGTCTTTATTGAGCCAACATAAAAGTAGCGCCGTGTAAAAGACGACGAAGCCCAAAGCGATTGGCGCTCCGTTAATGCTCGACCCGGTTAGCGCTCCCGTCCGCACTTGTTCAAAAACTAAGAAAACAAAATAGCAGGCGAATGGTACCAGCAAGGATAGGAACTGCAGCGCGACCATGCTGACCATGCGAAAAGGTGGTGCGAGAGCAACTCTGTGAACTCGGCTCTCATGCGACGAAACAGATGGCAACACGTTTGTTGAAGAATTAGAGTCTTTCAAGTTTTACCCTCAACTCATTGAGATTGGAAAATCTTTCTGATTGGTTTAGTCTGGTCGATTCCATAACGATCTGATTCATCGCTTCGCTAATGTTCGGGACGATTTTTAGTGGACAAGACTCACTGATCGGTTCAGGATCAGTTCCAGTCAGGAGAAAATGAAGAGTGCAACCGAGCGCATAGACATCGCTCGACACGTCCAGCATTCCTCTGAATTGTTCAGGTGACATGTACGAATGTTTTCCAACGACTGTATTAGTTTTGTTGCGACTGAGTTCTTGAGCAGCGTCGAAATCCAATAGCTTTATGCCACCGCTTTTTTCGATCATAATATTGTCGGGAGTAACGTCGCCGTGAATGATCGCGGGGGTGAGCGCATGCAAGTAGGAAATAGTTTCGCACAGAGACACGCCGATCTTGGCGACTAGAGCCTCCTCCGGTAATCCCTTCTGCAAAACGAATTGTCTTAGCGTCAAGCCATCGACAAATTCAATCGCTAAATAACCCCTCATATCTTCGATAAAAAAATCGTAGAGACGAATAATCTGAGGATGGTCTATGCGTCTTAAGATAGCAACTTCTTTAGTCAGGCTATCCTTCGCTTTTTGCAGCCCGCGATCGTTTGCCGGTAGAATCAGTTCCTTTATCACCACATGTGGTGGCAGCCCGGCAAAGTCAGCATTCGGCAGTGCAGAAGCGAGGTAAGCTGTGCCCTGCCCACCACCGCTCAAAATGCGTTCAATTTTATAACTGTCGCTTAAAACAGTTCCCGCCGAAAGCGTCTGGTCGCGCCGGAGGCGTGTACTAGTCTTTGCGACACTCAAATCTTTGAGCCAGAGTTCTGTATATGTGGCGATTGACTCTGCCTTTGCTATGTTCGCGTCACCAATGATCTTGGCTTGTGGAGCCCAGGTGCGAACACACGATACGAGTGTAATTGAATCGATGTCGTCGCGCACATCTTCCCAGAGAATCAGAACGTCCGATTTGTCTTTGAATTGGAAGTAGACATAATTCGGAATAAAACTAAAAGAGCGATTGCGGATTTCGACTTTAGAAAGCCATCCCCAGGGCATAATGGCGTTTATAGTGCTTGATCTTATATCCAAACCCTTGGCTTTGAGTTCAAGCTTAGCGCGCACCACATCGGTAGCTCTCGGAGCATATTTGGCGGTTATGAAAACCAGACCCGCAACTCCGAAGAAAATTTGAGCATCTAGCGCGAACCCGTATAGCAGCGAATAAAACATCCACATGCCCGCCAAAAAGATATAGCGGTATGAGGTAAAACTGTATGACCCCACCAGGCTCCGCGATAGGCGGGCACTCGATGACGGGGAATTTTTCTGCTTTAGCTAGTTCAGACTTCATCTCAAATCGGTGCCGTTTTACTTAGATATTGTTGTTTCAACTTATCGCCAGGCTGCCCAATACAGCTAAAATGAACTAAGAAAAATAGCAATTCAATTTTCCTGCTGAAAACCTGGTTTGGATGCTTTCGAAACTTTAGCAGGAAAAGTACCGAACCAAGGCGCCTTCCAATGGATAGTCAGAACCAAAACCAAACCTCTATCATTGTCGAAGAAACCACCGACGACGATTCCGAGAAGTCTGTGTTTTGCAAAAAATGTGGGCACGAAATAACGAAAGCCACGTTTGTGGTCGAGCCGCACGATCACACCTTTCGCAATCCGGCGGGTTATTCGTTTCACGTGTTGTGCTATAGCGACGCGCCTGGTGCTGCGAATGTAGGTCTGCCGACTACAGAGGCGTCATGGTTCAAAGACCATGCCTGGACATTTGCAATTTGCAACCAATGCACCACGCACCTCGGGTGGTGGTACCGAGGGCCGACTACCTTTGCCGGACTGATCGCAACGCGGCTTGTGCGCTGAGCGCGAAATCTCGTCATATTCGAACGTTGCGCTGTCTTTCTCTTTTCGCGAACGTGTCCAGAGACGCCCGACAAGTTAATGCTTGCCGGAAAGTACAGCGTACACGATCGTCTCGTTCTCCATCATGACGCACTCGCCGTGCGATAAAGCGCATCAAAAAAATGCGAGCAACGACAGATATAGCCGGGTGGACCAACGGGAATTGTGCACAAATCAGCAAGGCTCTTGCCGGTTTAACGAGCTTTTGCAAAGGCGCAGGACCTAGACGAGCTGGTTTTGGTTCCATATCATGTGCATGGATTGATTCATAGCAGTTCATTGCTGCCACCGCTGGCGGTGCATGGCGACTTGCGCTTCTTACTTTCCACGGTAATCACACACACCATTGGAGCTTCTATATGAATTTAGGTATTGATTCGTCGCTCAGTAATTTTCTGAACACATGCAAAGCTGTTCCAATGAGCATTGATGACGGGAAACGGCTCAGCGAACGCATGTTACTCAACAAACTGCAACAATTTGGAATAAAGATAGACAAGGTTTCGTTGGCAAAGCTTGGCGATGGCGCCGCGATCAAGACACTACCTGCAGTGCCGCCTACGCTGCCACTGCTGGTTACTATGGAAGAACCAGAAGCGTTGACGTCACCGCTAGTGGCGGCTCCTAGTGTGAATGGTTGAGAGTCCAGCCCGTTCGCATCAGGTGAGAAGTCGTAGCCGGCGAGTATCGTTAGATCACCACCATCGCCAGCGACGTTAGAGAGGTCGATTTTCACCCCATCGCCTATGTTAATGTCACCACCGGCGAGTATCGCAAAGTCATGGCCGTGGACGACAATGTTGCTCGTTAGATTGAGGTCACCTGTGCTTACCAGAGTAGAAGCAGTAGTTGCGTCGAAGATAAGTAAATTCGCGACAATGTCACCAGTCCCATTCTTGCTCCAAACTCCCGTGTTCAGGGCAATATTATTCGTTGAATGAAACAGTGAACCATCTTCAGAGATGATAAATCCCATTGGGCTATTAAACGATGCATCTCCAGAGATCTCCATGTCGCCCTGTAGGATTAATTGCGAATTGCTTTGTGCTTGAAGCGTCACCGAAGATGGGCTGGACGGCAATCCAGGATTGTTCGAAGGCGCCGGTGTAGTGCCTGTCAGGCGGCCCTCCCCGGGTGCGCCGCCAACCACGGTAAGGCTACCATTAGGATTACTTATCACGATCGATGCTGCAGTGACATCCTTGTCGTTAAAGAATCGCGGAGCATTGAACAACAGATTCCCCGTGGTAGTTGCATCCGACGTTATCTCGATACCGGATACGGTATCAGTTGTAGAAATAGTTAGATTCAAATTGGAACCAACTGTACCGATTTGGAGAGCATTATCCCCGTTGTGGAAGACCACGTCTCCTGAACCGGACCCGATACTGTTGAGAATTTTGACGTTGTTGTTACCATCGAGAGTGGCATTGGCCGACCCACTCATGGATACCGTCAGACCATCGACGGATTGCTTATTGGTGCTAATCACTCCAGCAGTTTGAACGATATTGCCGCCGGTGATAGTAAAATCGATCCGTCCGGCAGTCGAAGTACTGCCAACAGACGCGTCGATATTAATGTCTCCATTAGTGGCTGACAACGATAGCTTATCGCTGACCGTCAGGTTGTTCTCGATATTGATCGCACCATTTTGAGAGACCAAAATTAAATCGCCGCTTAGCGTCGAAGCCATGGAAGTGGAGATGTCACCACTTGCCGCGGTGAGGGATAGTGAATTTAGCGACAATGCATCTAAAATGATCGCGCCCTCGTTTTGAATGTTTGCATTGAGGCCTACAGCATTCACCGCCAGACTCGACACACTGGTATCTAGATTCACAGTGCCGGCCTCATACGAAATCGACAAGTCTCCGCCCTCGATGATTGCGGACGCGCCTTGCGTGATCGTAATTCCTGAATCAAGTGTTATTGCGCCACTGCCTGTCAGTTTGCCGTTAACAATGATGTTACCGACAATTCCACTTGTGACGGTGATACTACCTGCGGTTATCTGTCCGTCGATCTGGATGGAATTGAGATTTGTTAGCGAAACGCTACCTGTAGCTCCACCGCCCTTAGCAGAAATATTGATACCGACAGTCAATAGCGGCTGAACTGTATTAATACTGATATCACCAGCGGTACCAGTAGCAGAACTATCGGCTGTGAGATTCCCCGCCAAAACAAAACCATTGTCGCCTGGATAATCTAGCGTTATGTCTCCGGCGCGACCAGCTCCAGGCGCAGTGGTGTCGATCGCCCCAACGTTGAATATGCCACCGGCAAGGAGAGTAATAGTTACATCGCCTCCATCACCGTTACCTGTGCCTTGAGTGTCGATCAAAGTCGAGGAAAAATCACCAAGACCGTGAGTCGTTAGCGCAACAGCACCTCCATTTGCGCTGCCGCGAGTATTAATTCCTTTGGCGCCAATTCCGTTCAGCAAAATTGAATCGTTGGCGGATATCGACAATGCATTCCCACTCGTCGAAAGCCCACCTGAAGCAGATGTGTTGATCGTGGCTGTACCACCGACCGGTCCTTTGTCCGCAACAATATGGAGCCCATTCTTTGCCGTGACGGAAATATTTGCGCCTTCAAGCAGAACACTGCCATTGTGCTGCATACCGTTGACGTCTATGTCGGCGCTGTTGCTTGAAGATGTTCCTGTAAAAGTGAGTGCACCGCCTGCGGTTAACGTAATGTCACCACCATCGTTATCGACCGACGTGCTCGCGTAGGATCCATTGGCTGTGATGCTACTGGAACCAGCACTTACTAAAATATTGCCACCGTCGCCTGCGCCCCCCATCGCTGAGGCATTGATGCTTCCAATAGCAACGGAAACGCCACCATTTATAGTGACATTGCCTCCATTCTCAATTCCCTCACCGATTGCTATAAAATTCGTTGTGCCTGCTGCAATAGTTTTGCCAGAAATATTGATGTCACCAGCGCCGTAGAAAGTTTTACCGGAATTAAGCACCTGGGACTTTACATCTAGCGTGACCTGGCCGCCAGCGACTATGGTCAAATTGTTTCCGTTGGTGTTGAAGTTACCCTCGGTAGTAGTAATTGATACAGTCCCACTCGAAGCATCAAGATTCGTCGCCTTTAGTGTCAAGTCACCCATCGCCTCGATCGATTTGCCTGAGATTATTATGCTTCCGCCCTTCCCGGAGGCGCCCCCGAAAGGTGCACTGGAGTCCAGTATCGTCGAATCTGAGAATATAATTTTGCCGAACGAGGATTTTATCTGAAGAGCACCGCCATTGCCTGCGTGATTTCCAATAACTGAAACGTCGAAATTCCCCGGAAGAACAGTGAGGTCTCCAACACTATTGACTGAGATGGACCCACCGTTACCGCCAAAACCGCCAGACACTGCGCTTATGGTGTTTAGCGTAACCGTATTCAACGATGAACTGATGGATACCTTGCCACCATCACCGGTAGCACCGCCATCTGCATTAATTGGACCAAGAAGAAGTGAAGTCGAACCACCGCCAATAGTTATAGAGCCACCGGCACCCGACCCGAATCCATTACTCTCGACATCTGGAATAGACAAATTTTTATTTGCCGCAACCTTTATTTGTCCGCCACTGAAACCATCAGAAGTGGCAGACGCTTTGATATTCGAAAGAGTCAGGTCTCCGGAAGTATTAACTGATATATCAGCGCCGGCTGTGGTTAGGGTTGCAGCGGTAATTTTTCCGGACGTCAGATTCGGACTTGTAAATGTGCCGAGGTAGTCGCCGCCAACGGCCACAATCGCTCCAGTACTCGAGACGTTCGGTTTCGCTGATGCGAGCGTTATGACGCCGGTATCATTGGTACCAAAGCTGGTGTCAATTGAACCGACTCTTATAGAGTCGCTACTGTCAGTAGCTCCACCAACGATAGTTACGAAACCACTGGAATTGCCGTTGCCCGAAGTTGTGAGTGTAACAGCGGTCGGAAGCAGCACTCTTCCCTGATTGCCGGCCGCCGCGGTGAATGCTACCAGCGTAATATTGCCACCCGATCCACCAACCATGGAACTAGTGGAGCTGAGAAATTCGAGCTCGCCGCTACCGCTGGACAGATCAACACTTCCACCAGTCGTTGAAGCCCCATTGATTTTAACGTCAGTAGTACCATTAGTGTAAGCAGCTCCGGCCATTATCACGATATTGCCACCATCACCCAGCCCGCTGGTCGCGTCGATTCGGAGAGCGGAGTCTGTTGTAGATATGTTTCGGTTCGCCACCACCGTAATGCCGTTGTTAGCGGTCAAATCGGCATTCAAATTAACGTCAAACATTGACGTCAGTACGATCGAGCTTGCTTCAATGTTACCCGTGACGTGAGTCGAACCGGAGATGTTATTGATATTCAGATCTTTGTATGTGCCACCAGTAACATTGAAGTCTCCGAACTGAGTAACACGCATAGCACCAGTGCTGGTGCCGATAAAGTTTTGTACCTTGGTATTTATTTTTACCGCGCCGCTTTCAGCATTTACAATGAGTGGCGCGGCTGTTTGAATTTCTAAATTGGCACTTGTTGTGATACCACCCGTGCCACTTACGGTCACAGTGATACCACCATTGGCTAAGACCGCGTTTGAAAAATTCACATTTTTGTTAGCCGCTTGCAAGAGCGTCAGCGAGCTTGAATGTGTCGTCCCGTTGAGACTAATATCTGAATCATTCTGAATATTCAAAGAGCCTATGGTATCGAAGTTGATGCTGTTGGCCTTGGTATGAATGTTGGTCGCGCCCGAGCCAGTATGATCCACCAGCAAAATACCAGCACTTAGAACAGCACCATTCAGAGTCTCGATCCCGCCGCTACCATGCGCCTCGAGAGTCAAAAACGAAGAGGTAGAGATATCACTTAAAATGGAAATTCCACCGGCCACATCGTCTTGACTAAAGAGCCGAACCTGATTACCACTGAGGGCGGACCCTGACTTCACTGTTACACTGCCGCCAGCCTCAAAGGAGATAGTTCCATTTGCTCCAACTTTTGCCGAAATTTCACCCGCGCCGGTGCCGACAACCAGGTTGCCGGTCGCACCCAAAGTGGTCGTTTTGACAAAGATAGACCCAACAGAATCGCCGACTGCAGAAAGGGCTAGTGGACCTGGTGCACCAGTTATCGTTGTTCCTGTCAAAATTATGGTGCCGCCAATATTGCCTGCGCCGGCAGCATCAACATTGATGGAAGCACCTAACGAACTAACATCGAGATTGCCATTTGGTGCTTGCAACGAGAGGCTAACGCCATCGCCACTGGTGACGGAAGATATGATGCTGCCAGCACCAATGGTGATACCGGAGTTTGACTCAGTTATACTTACTCCGCCACCATCACCAACCGCTCCAACGGACACATTGAGAAGGCCTGTGCGATTTGGACCGGTAAGACCACCAATCAGGAGCGTACTGCTTCCTTTAGTTTCAATTACAATGGAGCCGCCATTTGTGCTAGTGGTGCTCACATCGATGTTGCCCGTGATGGCATTCGTCGAAGAGTTAATGCGCACAGAACCAGCTGAATTTTTTATATCACCGACGGTTACACTCCCCGTTCCCGCTGTCCCAATAAGGAATCCCGAAGTATCCACCCTACCGAAGCTATTCGTGAAGGACGTGTTGATGGCTACATTTGAACCGGGCGTTTTTCCAAAAATTTGCACGGTGCCAAACCGAGTACCGGCTAGTTCGATATCAGATAAATCGATTCCTTCTGGCGCCACAATTCGAACTGAACCATTGGCGCCATGACCGTTGCCGTCAGCGATGCCGTCACCGGAAGCGGTAATCGTGATACCAGGTATGGTGATGCTGCCCTTATAGGCGATCAGGTTTATTTGTCCAGCGTTTCCGTTCAAACCAATACTACTGGATGATATGTTTGTCACCGCAGCACCGGTGCTGAAGTCAATATTACCGCCACTGACTGATGGACCGGTTACAGTTAGGGATAATGATTGTTCGCTCCACAATGCACCCGCGACCACGGTCATGCTACCAGCGTTTCCACTGGAGTTGGTTGTCAAATCAAGGGAGGTACTACCAGTGGTGATATCACCTCCGGCCACTATTATTAACCCTGCAGGAACTCCGACAGCTCCAGCCAGAGCTATATTGCCAGTTGCAGTAGTGATAGACCTCGTCGCGGACAATCCTTGCAATGACAAGTTCGCACCAGAGTTTAGCCGCGCATAGTTAGCAGTCAACTGACCGCCAAAATTCGAATCACCACTGGAATAAGTTATGAGGTCGGCACCAGAGGTGATGTCTCCAGCCCCGGTTTGCAAATCAATTGTTCCACTCGATTTAATGTCTACACCAGTCGCAGCAGTCAAAGCGTTCTCAATTACAATACTCGAACCTGCTTGAACTACAAGTTTTTGGCCGGCGGTGATTCCTCCGCTCAAAACAGCATCGGAGCCTGCCTTCAAGGTGACATTCTGACGAGCGTTAATTGCACCGACGGAGATACTCGAGCCAGATTCGATAGCGCCATTTGATCCGATTCTTAGACCAGCTATGATCTTTCCGTTCGGCGCGAACGTCAATGAGCTGCCAGACTGAATGATCGGTCTTGCGTTATGAAGTACAACATTGCCTCCAGTCGATCCACCATTTGTGGTTATCGAACCGATCACCAACTGGCCAGCCTTGCTACCGGCAACGATCGTAACGTCGCCGTTAGCCTGCCCAGCAGATCCTGACGCATCTATAGCTGCTGTCGGCAATAATATGTTTCCAACCGTACCGGCGGAGTCACCGTACGCAGCGATAGTAACACTACCTCCTATTTGGTTTGGTGCCGTAGCATTAGAATTGATCGTGACAGTGTTTGCGCTGGAAAAGTCGATGTCGCCACCGAGTCCAGCGTTATCGATCGTGACGTTGCCCGTCGCTCCGTCAAACGGTGGCAGAGTACCCGTCGGCCCTGTACCGGCAATGATGTTGGCTCCCGCAATTATATTGATGTTACAGCCGGCACCAGCAACGGTGCGAGCAGTGATCGCCAAGTCGGACGCAGTTGTCGTAATGCTGCCACCAGAGATGATGGCAAGATCTTCGCCTACATTGATATCGCCAGTGATAACGATATTGCCCGTGTTAAAGTAGGTCGGATCGCCCGTCAAGCACTGCGTACCAAGCTTCAGAGTTTCAGTGTTTGCGGAAAAATGTAACGCTTCCCCGGAGGAAATGACTTCGCCAGTCACATCATTCGCGCGAACGTGCGCAACACCGTATCCACTATTCACGATCAGTTTTTGCGATAAGAAGTCGCCACCAAATACCTCGGAATTCGAGCTGCCCGTGTAGTCTTCGCTTCGAATAAAGACAGAACCTTGCCTGGCGCTTATTGTTCCACCTGAATTATTGACAATAAGAACCGCGTCTGATGCGCCTGCCAATACAACGTTTTGATTGGTCGAGCTAATCGCTCCGGTGTTGAGAATGGTAGGGGCGGACACGACCATCGACTTGATACTCGTCGCAGTTCCGGAATTCGCAAACGCATGCCCTGCTGAAATATCAAGAGCACCGGAGCTTGAAATGGTTCCACCATTCATCAGGTCTCTACTTGCTCTAACCGAAAGGTCCAAATCGTTCTGATCGCTTCCCGAATTAACAGTGGTTATGATCCCACTGGCCCCGTTACTAACGTTTCTAGCAGCAATCTGAGCGATACCTTTGTCGTTTGATGAGAGCGCTGTTATAGAGCCGAAATTGACTAGATCGTTTTTCACTCTAAGGCCATCAGATGCTCGCGCGAAATCGCCTACGGCAGATACGCCTTCGGGAATTACCAGTGTCGAGGCTCTTATTGTCCGACCATCGTTGTTAATTGAATTAAGATTAAGCGTGCCACCATCGGCGGTACCATCAGAGCGTAACGTCAATCCCTGTTTTCCATCAGCAAGTATGTTACTCAGGGCTGCGTACTCCGCGGCCGTGACCTTACTGCCTGCCGAAATTTCCTTCACACCGTCGCCGATTGAAATCGTGACACTGGAGCCGTCGAGTATATCGCCAACTGAAATATTCGCCTTATCCGAAGACAAATCCAGCGAGACACCACGAGAAAGCGAGCGCGACGGTCCCGCATCGGTTGTATAAGTGGTTCGCGAATCACGTCGGCTGGCTTCGCGACTGGTATACAGCGGAGAAACTTGCCCGGGTAACATCACGCCAGTCACTCGTCCGCGGTCTGACACAATTGTCGAACGTACCAAGCGATTATTGCTCTGCGATTGGTTTTTTCCAAGTCGAACCCCGCGCTCGTTCGAAACCTTCGACTTATCATATTTTCTTTCAGCCTGCCGAACAGTTGAGTTTAGCTCTAAAGCATAATTTTGATAGCGAGCGAGCGGCACAGATAGCGCGTTCGGGCCTGAATGCCTACCGGAATCAGTCGATACTGGCGATTCTCTCGGCACAAATAGCTGATTACTGAAATTAGCCCCGCGAGCTCCTCGTCCGCCAAAGTCCCATCGAGCTTTTGTGGTCTGAGCGTTCCAGTCCATCACCGGCTTCTCTTGAGGTGACGCAGACGCAGAGGCAGTGGCGGTCATAAAGAACAAAAGGGCTGAAAACGGAACAGTCGCTTTTCTTGTACGGGACGGGGCTTTCGTAAGTATCATTTCACACCACGAGTTAGAAACACCTGGGCGGCAGCAAAAGACTGACCCGGATTCTTAATACGAATTCGATAACGCATTAAGGCCGGGTTGTTCCATGCGTCCTAAGCTTATCAAGAAAGTAGAAATGTCGCAAAAACAGGCTCCGTTCACGCAAAAACACGTCTGTCAATAGCCCATTAGGGTGATTGCGACTCTGGCGCAATAGACGCAACTGTGCGCGGGAATTCAGCCGTTGGGAAATTTCGGACTGCACAGGCATCTTCATTCGAAGCCAACTGGTTCCAGCGTCATCCGAACAAATTCAACTGTGTTGTTGGTGATGATGGCGTCGCTGGCTTCGCCTTGGTGAGCTTCTTCGGAGTCTCGTGCAAGTGCAAAATGTTCGCGCCTGCTAAATCAGTATAGTCCCGAAGGCGGCAAGTCAGAACAATTACCTGCATGTCCGCCGCAACCGTTTGCAAAACCTTTTTCATTTTCGCAATGCGTCCATCATCTGAATAAACCAATGCATCATCCAACACCACAACGCACGGCTGTCCCTTTTCCTTCATAAGACCAGCGATGGAAAGCCGCATTAGCACAGAAAGTTGTTCGCGAGTTCCGACGCTCAGACTGGTGTAATTCTCTTCCACGCCATTGCGCTTAAGCCGCGAGATCTCGACATCCTGATTGTCGAGAATAAGTTGCGCGCCAGGAAAAACTGTTTGCAGATGCGGATTGAGCTTCGCTAGTACTGGCTCGAGGAATTGGTCTTTCGCTTCACTCTCCGCGTTGGTCAAAACTTGGTTGAGTAGTTTCAAAGCTAGTGCTTTTCGCTCGACGCGCTTAAAGTGACTCTCGGCAAGTTCTTTCTCGCCTTGCAACCGTTCCAACTCCTCGCCCAAACCCGCCTTACCCTCGGCATTGATGTCTGCGGTCAAAGTGATCTTTTCAGTGTTCAATTTATTGATCACAGCTTCGATTTGAGTGCATTTTGTTTTGCACTGAACATGCTTCGACTTTTTCTCCTCGGGATTAGCTTGGGTCAACTCCAAAACTTTTCGCTCAGTTTCCGTTCGGGCAGTTGAATGTTTCTGCTCCGCCTCGACGAGCGTCGCGCGCTGTTTGTCGAGGTCTTCTGCGCATAGTTCTTTTAACTGAGCTGTCACTTCAGACAAGGATGTGATTGTAGTATTTTTCTCGAGTCCAAGCTTTGTTATCTCGGCAGTCTTCTTTGAAAGAAGCTCCTTGCCAGCTTCGTATGCAGTTTTTGACGCCTTTTCTGACTGCTGCGCTTTATCTCGAACGATCCGCAATTCAGACAACTCACCGGCAGGCGGCGCCGCTTCCTCGCCACTATTATCGCCACGACTTTTGATATCTTCATCGAGCTTCTGAAAATTCTTTTTCAGAACTTCCGGCCGGTCAATACCGCATATGGTGACAATCTGTTGTTTGACACTAGCAATATCGTTAAGAAACTGTTTTCGCTTATCCCATAATTCTTGCGCCTCTTCGACTGTGGCGACGCCAAGTTTCGCCAGAGCAGACAACAATTCGCTTCGCTTTGATTCTGCCGACCTGACACGTTCTGCAATATCTTCGCCACCAGGCATGACATCAAGTTCGCCCCAATCTTTAAAGTTGATTGTCGTCTTTTCAGTAAGTGAAATTTCTTCAGATGCAATTTTTTCATTGCCGATTAACGCTTCGTTTGAACCTGACGGCCTCAATACCAATTTGGTGGCAGTCATATCGGCGCGAGTCTCAGCCTCGTTCTTTTGCGTTTCCAAACTGCGCAAAGCTTGCAAACTGTTCTGATCGATTGAAATTTTCGCAGCACTAGCCGTATCAGATTCCAATTGAATCTGCAGTTCTTCCACCGATTGAATCTGTTTCGCCAGGGCGGCACGAGCGGACAGCAACTTAGTCAATTCTTCGCGCTTCTCCGCGCGCTGGCATTCTATCGCTGCGGATTGCAACGCAGCCTCAGCAGCCAGATAATCACTCCTCAAAACCTCTAAAGCTTTTTGGCTTTGATCAACTTCCGCCTGCGCTGTCTTAATCGCGGCTTCCTGGGCAGCCAGAGCTGTTTCTAAAACCAGCTTCCGAGCCGACAGTTCAGTCCTTGTATCAAATTTCCCTTTCAGATTTTGATACTCCAACAGCGCCGAACGTTCAGCTTGTTTAGAAGCGTCCACTTCAAGCGCCAACTTCTCAATGCGAGTCACCTCCAACGCGGCTTGCTCAACTTCCGCCTTCGCGTTTTCCAGCGTCTTTTCACGCTGATGTTTCGCCAATGCATCTTGTCGTTCGGCTAACTCGATCAACTTTCTCTTGTATTGCTCATGCTTCGTCCGGCACTCGTCATACTGCTGCGAAACACTCGAGGAACGATCTCGCGCTTCTTTGTAATCGCCCTTTTCTTTGTTGGTGCTCGGAGTAAAATACTGTGAGTGCTGAAACGAGATCTGCTTTAGCAAAGCTCGTCCGGCCTGTCCCCCCAGCACATCGCTGAGATCGGATTCAAGCACTTTCATCAACGACTCTTTGCCACCTTCGGTGGTGCCAAGCCCTTTACTAGCGCTGTCTTGCTCTAACCATAACAGACCCCACAGACCAGGGTCCGACTCTCCAACCTTTTTTCCTTTAACGGGCAGTTTGAATAACTCTCTGACCTTTTCCTCGGCTTCGGCACCCTGAAATGTTCCTGTCGGTGAGCAAAACTCTGCAAGATAAGGCTTAGTGCAAAAACCTTTTTGAATGCTATATTTTTTCGAGTCTAATTCGAAGTGCACTGAAACTTCAGGCCGCACCATGCAGTTATACGGCATAAAATCTCTTACTTGCTGACTGGTCGAATTGTGTCGCTGAAACAAAGCGGCTTGCAATGCATGCAGGAGTGTTGACTTGCCTTCCTCGTTATCTCCGGCAATCACGTTGATACCTTCTTTTAATCCGTCGATCACCACTGGACCGATCAGCCGTCGAAAGTTTTTTATCTCGATTCTTCGTATCAACATTTGGTGGCACCCAAATTCTTGTGCTCGACATACAGCAATTGAAGAGCAAAACGAGCAGTTTCGGAATCAGGATGCTCGGAATTTTTAGCCATCAAAACCAGCTCATCGACAGCCTTGCGCACGAATCCGGTGCGCTCGATATCATCCAAGTCCTCTGACGTTGGTTCGGCTAACAGTTTGCTGTCGTCCGTTTCGATAAAACAAAGTTCTGCAGACAACGCATCCAACTCACTCATAATTATAGAGCGTGTTTCAAGGCTGACAGCTCCTTCGAGTGTTAGCCTCAGCAGGATTTGATTCAATGGGTAAGCGGTTTCCACAAGCATTTGCTTTACGCGGGAAAAATCTTCATTCTGAAAAATACGTAGTTCTTGCTGCAACCACCGGAAGTGCCCAGTTTGAATCTTTTCCACTTTAGGCTGTTTACCCGGTCCTTCAATCTCAACAAATAAAATGTTGCCGGATTCGTTTTCTTTAAAACGATCTGGCTCCGGCGTGCCGGAGTACCAGGTGCGCGGCGCGATATTCATGGTGCCGTGCCAATCGCCAAGGGCAAAGTAATCAAGCTTAGCTGTTTCAGAACGTGTATCGGAGATTGTGTTAGGCGCCTCTCCACGGTGACTTAAACGATTGTCGATCGAACCGTGAGCCAGACCAATTCGAATCATATTTGGATCAGAAACAAAATCGTCGAACCAAACAGTCAGATCCCGAGCGTCATGACGCCGCTGCAGTGGTGCCGGCAGTATGACTGTATTTGCGTGACGCAGATAATAGGGTTCCGGTTGGACGAGAAGGACGATATTCTCCGAGCCGAAACCCTCCTTGATTCGTGTCCAAACACTACTTACTTCTGCCGAATCATGATTGCCAGGAATGATTATCCACTTGCCAGAAAAAGTTTCCGCCATCGCGCGGATAGTCTGAAGAATTGTTTTCGCTTGAACCAAATTCGTTTCAAATACATCCCCCGCCACCAACACGGCGTCAACGTTTCGTTCCTCGGCAATCCGCCCGATCGTCTTGACAGCATCAATACGTTTCGCGCGCACGAAAGCGCCGGCGTCATCAGGAATGTTTGCGAATTGTTTGCCGATCTGCCAGTCGGCAGTGTGCAGCAGACTAACCATAGAGGGTGTCCTCGCCGTTTCAATCAACTACGCCTGCCCGCGCACAACACGCGGTCGACGAAGGAGCCCCAGGCACGCCTGAGGTTACGCTAGATTGTAGCTTACTATACGTCGCTCCAGCAATTCGAGCTTAGATGATGGCATAGCTCAGGCGCCAAGCAGGTTTCAAACAATGAACACTTGGGATTAGAGTGAATATCTTTGAGGCCTAGCCGAATGACTAAAATCAACGATAACTCCGCAGAAACCACCGAGCGAAAACGTTCAGTGCACTCAGCAAGTGGTGGTGTGATTAAGCCCGAAGACAGTCATGTCATTTCAAAACAAGAGAAGGCAAAGCAAGAGACTTTTAGTTCGAACGCTACACTTAAGACCGTGAATAAGAACCAAGCGGATCGCCATCGGTCTCTTCAAATTGTGGATGGGGACCAAGTGCTTCTTGACTCACACACAAAGATCAAGTCAAAACCATCGGATAATTCCCTTGGCGCAGAGAAACTGAAACAAGGTCATAAAGACAGTTCCGACCATGTAGTCGATACAAAAGGCGGCCACGATAAGGCGCTGGTCAATGTTAAACAAGTAGTCGAGAGCATGAGGGAGAGCGGCATCTTAACGGCTCCTGGTAGAACAGGCACCGGCGATATCGAATACAAAATGGTGATTTATAAAGACGGCTCGTCTTCGAAAGCCTTCCAAAACCAATTTGTGGGCAAAGACCCAGCTACGCATAGTGACGTGTTCGCAGCACATCCAGAGCTGATAAAGGAAATACTATTCAAGACCTTGATGGGAAACCCCATTGCAATTCTAATTCACAGCCATCCCAATAAACATGGAATGGAACCAAATGCCTTTTCAAAAGAAGATGTAGCGGAATCGAATGCGTCGGGCGCAGACTCTATTGTGCTCGCCCCAGATGGTAGAGTCTTCCTACATAAATCCAACCCCGATGGAAAATTGATGGATCCAGCCAACATAACAGACGCGATGCGAGCACCAGATGCGGTGCTCGGCCGCTTTGACTCAGACGGAAAATTTCACCCGGCGAAATACGAAGGAAAAAATATTGTCTTTGAAGCCAACGCTTTCTAAATTTGCATTGCTATTACTCGCGATTGAGGTAACAGCGTTGTTACCGTTCGTCGTGAAGATATTCACTGGGCGCGCATACGTATTTTGGAGCCACTATGGTTTATCGAGATATTTTTGGTGCGCGCTGGTTTCAGCGTGCGTAGGTCTAATGTTTGCGCTTCGACTAAAAAATCACCGAGCAGGACTTCTTGCGGCCGCTCTCTTATCAACTCCGTTCTTTTTACTTCCGTTTTTCGAAACCGCAATCATAGTATCCATGCCGGGCTTCTGATGGTGATCGGTGATTGGCAGCCTGCTCCATGTTTGCCCTCGAAAGAATTTTGGTTTCTCCAGTAGAATTGTCAAACAGCACTGCACCATGACGGCAAGCATGAGGAAGAACTCCGAGTTGCCAAACGAGTTTATGCGATCGACACCTATGCAGACAACGATGAAGATTACAAAGGGTTGGAGTGGTGCGAAATGAGTTCAGTTTAGTTGTCGCTTGATTTGAACTGCTCGTGCTATTGCTGCTTTTCACTGAGCTGCAAAAACGTTTTGCAATCTTGTCTCAAAAGTAGAGATCGACGTAGTCCGTGACCTCAGAACACGGACTCTTCATCTCCTGCAATCGCCAGTACTTTCGTTTGCCCTTCGCCAAGAATGTCATATCACCCTCGCGAACGCACTCCTTACCGTCGGCGATGGTTTCGACTTGAGTGAGAATTTTTCCGTTGAATTTGAACGAGTTGGCATTCACTTCGGTTATTCGCCCGTCAACCTTCAGATAACCGCCGCCTTTTCCTTTATGTTGCTGTTCGCCTTTCAGCATCAGCATTCCGTTTTTATCGGTGACCAGCGCACTACCGAACTCGTTGTTCGTGAATTGCAGCCATTGCAGTGAAAGCATGTGCTTGCCAAGAATTTTAGATTTCAGCGATGGATTTTGGAACGTCGTCTTCGTAACTGTTTCGGCTCGACTTGGGGCGATGGAGGCCCCAATGATCAACAGTGAGCCAAAGGAAAGAGCGACAAACAGTGAGCGTTTCATTATCATATCTCCATAGTCCCGCTAAGTATAATCCAAAGCATTGAAAAACCCTCGCTCTGCAAAAGAATTGGCTTGACGTCCTCTCCGTCCTAAAGAACGGGAGATTCCTGGGTTTAGACAGCAACCTGTCTCAGCTCACCACAGGCGATCACGGCGTGCCCCGCCGCTAGAATATTCTTCGCGGCATTTACGTCCGCGTTTTCGAGGTGTCGGCATTTGACACAGGCAAATATCGCCTGCGTTTGTCTGTTTTCTGGTGCTACATGACGGCATCTTGAGCATGTCCTACTTGTATTTACCGGATTGATTAAAATTACTGAGCCGCCATTCCATTCCTGTTTGTAGCTCAATTGACGCCGAAATTCGTACCAGCCCTGATCCAAAATCGATTTGTTCAATCCGCTTTTGGCTCTGACATTGCGTCCAGGGACGGCAATCGTCCCCTTCGCCGACGCGCTCATGTTGCGGACTTTCAAATCTTCCATCACGATAATGGCGTGGTTTTTGCTTATCGTCGTGGTTGATTTATGCAGAAAATCCTTGCGTATATTCGCAATCTTGGCGTGGACTTTGGCTATTTTCACTTTTTGCTTTGTCCAATTTTTAGAATACTTGACTCGTCGGGAAATTCTCTGTTGTACGATAGCTAACTTCTCTTCCCACTTTCTAAAACTATTTACTGGATTAATCCACGTGCCATCAGATATGGTGGCAAATTTGACTATGCCAACATCAATGCCGACAGAACTTTGACTCGGATGAACCGGATTCGGAACATCCATTTCGGTTTGCACAGATATGTACCATTTGTCGGCGACTCTCGAAACTGTCACATTTTTTGGTTGACCTTGAATATCCTGGCTCTTCCGAAACTTAAACCAACCCAGCTTCGGCAGATATATTCTATGCCCTTCAATCTTAAAACCTTGTGGAAAGCGGAAACTGTCCTGTTTTCCTTTCTTCTTAAATTTCGGGAAACCCTTCGCTCCGCTAAAGCTGTCATTTAATCCTCTCGTCAAATCCTTGAGGACTTGCTGCAATGGCTGAGAATGAACCTCAGCAAGAAATGGGAGTTCCTTCTTCCATTCGACTAGCATTGAGCAAAGTTCGGAATAATTGTTTACGCGTTTCTTCTCATCCAAACACTTTTTCTGCACTGCTAGCGCGCTGTTCCAAACTAGCCTGTTGCAGCCGGCAAACCGGCTCAATGCGCCCGCCTGTTCGGCGGTCACTTTAAGCTGGTATCGGTAGGCTTTTCGGATAATCATATTGTTATGCTACATTTGGTCTATGCCGAAGACAAATGAATTAAGAGCAGGCCGTCACTGTGTTTTTAATATGCATGTACACTTGGTCTTTGTCGCAAAATATCGTCGCCACGTTTTTACAAAGCAGATACTGCTTCGCATGCGCGAGATTTTTAACGACGTATGCGCGGACTTTGAAGCGGTGATTGTCGAGTTTGACGGCGAGAAAGATCATGTCCACGTTTTGATCAATTATCCACCAAAAGTTTCAATTTCGAAACTGGTCAATAGCCTTAAAGGCGTCTCTTCGCGGCTTTTAAGAAAAGAATTCCCTGGTTTGGCCAATAACTTCTTTAAAGGCGTTTTGTGGTCGCCAAGTTATTTTGCAGCCTCTTGCGGTGGCGCTCCGATTTCGATAATCAAACAGTATATTCAGCAACAACAAACACCCCTTTGACCGCCACGGCGGTCGCACCTTATATCACCGCCCTAAAGGACGGAGCTTTACGGTGCATGTGGTAAATCGGTCGCGAACAAAACCCCAGAATTCGGAATCCGTTGTTTTGAACCCTGGTGTTATCAAAACAAATTGGTTTGTCGGATGTATGTTCTGGATACCCACTTGTCATGCGGAGCTTATGCGATGGTATGAAATTACGCTTATCTCTTTATATGGAAACTCCCTTGCAATGCATATGCGACAATAATCACCATATCTGAGCTGTAGATTCGAACCATCTGTCGCGTTTGACACGCGATTTGTCTGGGTTTGCACCGCATCGAAAGATAAATCACGCTCCTCCAGTCGACCCGAAGCGCGCGGAATGAGCCGAGAGTACCGAACGACGAAACGGACGAAATAATGTTTGCCATAAAAAGTACGCGTGTGGTCACGGCCGACGGTATCAAAAAAGCCTGCGTGGTTGTTGATACCGGAAAAATTTCCGAGATTTTGGAAGGCGACAAAACGCCCGAAGGCATAGAGATCTTCGACGCCGGGGACGCAGTGGTCATGCCAGGTTTGGTGGACAGTCATGTTCACTTGAACGAGCCTGGTCGCACCGAGTGGGAAGGTTTTGAGACCGGATCCAGAGCTGCGGCTGCTGGTGGCACGACAACAATTTGCGATATGCCGTTGAATTCAATTCCGGTGACCACGACTCTAAAGGCGCTGGGAGAAAAGGTCGAGGCTGCCGAGAAAAAGCTCGAAGTCGATTGTGGCTTCTGGGGCGGGGTTGTACCTGGTAACGCGGATTCGCTTGTGCCGCTGATTGAGGCTGGTGTCAAAGGCTTCAAATGTTTTCTCACCCACTCGGGAATCGATGATTTTCCCAATGTAACTGAAGAAGATTTGCGGCTGGCCATGCCGATTTTGGCGAAGTATGGTGTGCCACTTTTGGTGCATGCTGAGCTGGAATGCGCCGACTCTCATCAAGAAGATTGGAGCGGAAGCCCATCCTCTTATAGAGCGTTTCTGAATTCGCGACCGCGTAAGTGGGAAAACGATGCAATCGATTTGATGATCAAACTTTGTCGCGAGTTCAATTGCCCGGTTCACATCGTGCATCTCTCGTCATCGGACGCCATTGCCGCCATCAGTGCCGCCAAGGATGAAGGTCTGCCATTTACTGTTGAAACCTGTCCTCACTATTTAACATTCGCTGCCGAGGAAATTACTGATGGCGACCCGCGCTTCAAATGCGCGCCGCCGATTCGAGAGCGCGAGAACCGCGAAAAATTGTGGGGAGCGTTGATGAATGGAACGATTGATTTCATCGTTTCCGATCATTCACCTTGCACTCCGTCGCTGAAATTTTTGAACGAAGGCAATTTGCAAAAAGCCTGGGGCGGAATTTCGTCGATGCAATTTGTTTTGCCTTCGATCTGGACTCAAGCGGAAAAACGTGGTGCCACCATCATGCAGGTCGCAGATTGGTTGTGTGCAAAACCAGCGCAATTGCTTGGTTTGGAGAATCGAAAAGGTTCAATCAGCGTCGGTCATGATGCCGACTTTGTGGTCTGGAATCCGGAAGCCGAGATGCAGATCGAACCGTCGATGATCCAACATCGGCACAAAGTTACGCCTTACGATGGCATGCAGCTCATGGGTAAAGTAGAACGCACCTATGTGCGAGGACAGATTGTTTTTCAAGATGGCCAACTAACAAATGGAACTGTTGGTCGGATGTTATTGCAACAGCGAGTGGAGAGTAAGTCATGATAGAAAGAAATTCCAACCTTGATGCCGAGGTGTTTAGCGGCTTTATCGATCTGGCTGCTGAAAAGTTTGGCGGCAAAGTCTTATCCTGCAGTGATGATTTTTTTGCTGAGAAAGAAAATTTGATCAAGCCCGGTCGCGGTGTTTTCATCGCCGACAAATATACCGAGCAAGGCAAATGGATGGATGGCTGGGAGACTCGCAGAAAGCGAGTTGCAGGCTACGATTGGTGCATTTTGAAGTTGGGCGTGCCTGGTATCATATACGGTGTCGACATCGACACTAATCATTTCCTTGGCAATCATCCTCCGTACGCTTCCATCGAAGGGTTATATCTGGAAGGCGATGTCTCCGAAGAGAAATTAGAGAAAGCTGACTGGACTGAAATCCTTCCGAAATCGGCTTTAAAACAGGGTTCTCAGAACATCTATGCTGTCGCCAGCAATACTCCATGGACTCATTTGAGACTGAACATTTTTCCAGATGGCGGTGTCGCACGTTTGAAAGTCTTCGGTCTGGTTCATCGTAACTGGGTCGATACGCCGAAAGACGAGCACATCGATCTGGCTGCCGCTGAAAACGGTGGACTGGTTGTTGCATGCAACGACATGTTCTTCGGAAACAAAAATAATATGATCATGCCGGGTCGCGGCATCAATATGGGCGACGGATGGGAAACCAGGCGCCGTCGCGATCTTCCAGGACACGATTGGTCCGTGGTTCGACTGGCGCAACCAGGTTTGGTGCGCAAAATTGAAGTCGACACCAATCACTATAAAGGCAATTTCCCCGATGCCTGTTTCATCGATGGTTGCTTTGCACCTGGTCAGGAAATTGAAAGCCTCAACGCAAACAGTTTTGATTGGCAAAATATTTTGCCGCAAACAAAATTGAAAGCCGATAATCGTCACTACTTTGAAAAAGAATTGACGAACGCCGGACCATTCACGCACATTCGTTTAAACATCGTTCCGGATGGCGGTATCAGCAGATTCCGCGTGATCTGCAAAGTAGTACAGCAGGACGAAGCAGTCGCAATGAGTGGAAAAAACAATGCAGTTAAGTCTCCTCAACGAGCTGGAATTTAACGACGCCCGCGACGCGTTTCTAAAATGCTGTGGTTCTGAACGCTGGGCGTATGCTCTGGCAGCCGCTCGACCGTACGAGAGTGATGATGAACTACTGAAAATGGCAGACGCTGCTTTCGCGGAGTTCGGTCGTGATGATTGGATGGACGCGTTTGCCGCTCATCCAAAGATCGGCGACGTCGATAGTTTGCGGCAGAAATATGGCAACACTAAAGACTGGGCTCAGAGCGAACAGGCGGGTGTGAACGGCGTTTCCGATGACGTGATTGAGAGGCTGGCTTCCGGTAATAAACTCTACGAGGACCGTTTCGGATACATCTTTATCGTGTGTGCGACAGGGAAAAGTGCAGAAGAAATGCTCGCGATTTTGAACGGCAGAGTTGATAACGATCCTGAAATTGAACTTGGAATCGCGGCCGAAGAGCAGAAGAAAATTACCCACATCCGATTAGGAAAATTGTAGTTCCTAACATCGTTTGGGTAATTACCGTTGGCTTTAGAAGCTGATATAAAATATTGATTGGTTGAAACATTGGCAGGTATAAATGAGCGGAATCACAACACACGTACTCGATACGAGCAAAGGCAAACCAGGCGTTGGAGTTTCCATCACGCTTGAATTTCTCGGCTCAGACGGATGGAAGGAAATCGGTAGTGGTACCACGAATAGTGACGGTCGGTTACCTACACTTTTGGCCGACGATCATAAACTCGAAGCCGGAACGTACCGATTGAATTTTGATACTAAGAACTACTATCAAGGCCAAAATTTAAAGTCCTTTTACCCGACAGTTCCAGTAACGTTCGAAGTCGAAGACACCGCTCAGCACTACCATGTGCCGCTTCTACTCAGTCCCTTCGGTTACTCGACTTACCGCGGCAGTTAGTTCCAATTCGCCTGAACAAAATCACGCGGTCGGCGGGTTTAAATCTTCTTCGTCCTCGTTTCCATGCAGCTGATTCGGCAGATGCAGAACGTGGAAATCGTAGAGTTCGTAGACGCTCACGACCGTGCGCTCGCGCGCGTCGATTGGATCGAGGTCTGGTTCCAATGTGAATGCTAGTGGTGGCACAACGGAGACGGCTTGATCGCCGGTTAGTAAAACAACGTCTTCTTTCCAGGTCTTCCAGCGCATCGAACCGTAGTATTTCTGCAGATCTCCGTTGAAACAGAAGTCGATGAAATCGGTGTAGCCCTGATCCGTGTCTTCCCATTCCAATGTGTCAGGCGAGTAGTAAAACACGCTTTCGGCATTGCCGAGGATGCCTGAGTCGAGTGCATAAAATCCACCAATCACATCGTCGGCGATTAAATAAAACGGATAGTCTTCGTCCTCGTCACCCCAAACGGCTTTATTCCACTCAGTCACTGACCGCGTTAATCGCTGGTGACCGGAACCCAAAATTCGTAACCAGCCGTTGTCCACCAGCAGACCGCCGGTCTCATATGCGATTGAACCAAGTGTTGACTGCGTCGATATTTGCAAATCCAGCAATGTTGCCGATCTACCGGGCTCTGATGGCGGAAGCACCACCACCGCATTGGAAGCCGAAGCAAGCCATTCTTGAACGAGGGGCCAGGCCGGATCGTCAAGGTCAATAAGTTGGTCGAGTTCTTGTGTCATTCGTTTTCCAGGTAATCGTAGGCTTTGACGGTGAGAAAGTCGATGAACTCATCACTTTCGACTAGATAGTTGAGAACCTCGGCCGCTTCTTTATAACGACCGGCACCACCTGCGGTGAGGTCTTTCAGTTCTTTGTCTCTGAATTCACGATACAGTTCTTTAGTCACAGGGCGACCGTCGTCCAGTTTTGCCTCTGTCTTAATCCACTGCCAGAGCTGGGCTCTGGAGATTTCAGCAGTCGCAGCATCTTCCATTAAGTTGTGAATTGCAGCAGCGCCGACGCCACGAAGCCATGATTCAATATATTGCAGCGCGACGTTGATGTTGTTCGCGATGCCGACTGCAGTGATCTTGCCACCAGCAATCGCCACATCAAGAAGCTCTTTGCCAGCCACTTTCACGTCGGCTAACTGTTTTTCTTTCTGGTTTGGTTTTGTACCGAATGCCTGATCGAAAACTTTCTTAGCGACTGGAACCAGATCTGGGTGAGCCACCCATGTTCCATCGAATCCGGTTTCTACTTCCAACTCTTTGTCTTCAGTAACTTTGGCAAGCGCCACTTCGTTGATTTTTGGATCTTTGCGGCTCGGAATGAACGCGGCCATGCCGCCCATCGCGTGAGCGCCGCGTCTGTGGCACGTCTTCACCAGTAGTTTGCAGTAAGCGCGCATGAATGGAACGCGCATCGTAACTTGAGCGCGATCTGGAAAAACAAAATCTTTGTCACTGGAGAATTTCTTGATCGTGCTGAAAATATAGTCCCAACGACCGGCGTTTAATCCGGACATATGATCTTTCAGTTCGTACAAAATTTCTTCCATCTCGAACGAAGCGAGAATCGTTTCAATCAAAACGGTAGCGCGGATGGTGCCTTGCGGAACGCCGAGGGTTTCTTGCGCGTATTTGAAAACGTCGTTCCAGAGCCGAGCTTCGAGATGACTTTCCATCTTCGGGAGATAGAAGTAAGGTCCGGTTCCACGTTTGCCGAGTTCTTCAGCGTTGTGGAAAAAGTACAGACCGAAGTCTAACAAACTTGCAGAAACCGGAGCACCGCTGATGAGGACATTGTTTTCCACAAGGTGCCAGCCGCGTGGACGAACCAGAAGCGTTGCCAGTTTCTCGTTTAGTTTGTAGGACTTTCCATCAGGATTTTGAAAGGTCAGCGTTTTTCTAACCGCTTTTTTTAAATTGATTTGTCCATCAATTACATTTTTCCAGGTCGGGGAAAGCGAATCCTCGAGGTCAGCCATGAAAACATAGGCGCCCGAATTGAGCGCATTGATCATCATTTTCGCCTCGACCGGACCAGTGATCTCAACGCGACGGTCGAGAAGGTCTTTGGGAGCGGCTGCGACCTGCCATTCGCTGTCGCGAATCGAAGCGGTTTCTTCTAAGAAATCCGGATACTTTCCTTCGTTGATATCTTTTTGACGCTGCGTTCTTTTTTCCAAAAGTGCTTCGCGCGTCGGATTGAAGCGCGTGTGCAAATCGGCGACGAAGGCGAGCGCCTCAGGACTGAGTATTTCTTTAAAGCCATCGTGAAGTTTGCCGCGAACTTCAATTTGCCCAACTGCTTGTGTCATGAGAAATCTCCAATTGACCGAGCGCTGCCGTCTGTAAGGAATTTAGACTCGCATGAGTTCCGTCCGGAGCTCATTCGGTTGAACGATATTTATACACCTTGATTATTGTTAGGTGATTGATTGGATGAGAAAAATGCAGAAATATTTTTCTGTTGTCAGGTGTCAGCCGTCTAAATTTGTTTGGTCCTAAACCCAGAAACGTTCATCAGTTCTTGAATTCAGACCATTCGATTCATTGTGAGAGAAATTAAACCGAGTTTGATTGCCGAGATAATTTCTTCAACAGGCAATGTCTCTTTTCGAGCGACAACGATAGTAGTAATGGTTTTGATGACATATGCAAAAGCGCTATTAAAGACAAATCAGCGCTGATTGATGAGCGCGCGTATATATTTCTCTTTAGACAAAACTTGTGAATTTGTTTCGCGAGACTATAAACTTACAAGTACGATTCCGGAGGAAGTATAAATGGCCAAGAAGGTAGACGCAGACGCGCCACAAAGCTTGATTGTTGAGTTTAAGACCAAAGACGGCGAAGTCTGGGGCAGTCTGATCGCTGACCACAGAGAATTCAAAACCGGTTCAACCGGCTTCTATTGCAACGGCAAAGTGAAGAATCCTAAGAATGGCTATGCATATCAAGTGGGTTCAAACATCATCTTGATCGGCAGCAAAGAGTAATCGCCGGGTAGAGTGTCCAATCAAAGCAAGTTTCTAATCGAGCCGATCAGTCGGCAGGCGTACGCGCCGTATGGCGATCTGATTGCTGCCGATGACGCGTTGCCGTTTAACTACGCCAACTTCAAAACGGCGAAGCGCTTCAATTTCCTTGCTAATGTGGTCAATCTTCGACCTGAACGCGCCCGGCTCAACCTGTGCGTTTTTCGCTGTACACCGCTTGAGAAGTTGCCGCTCGAAATTAAACTTCTCGAGCGGCATGAATTTTCAACGCAAGTATTCATGCCGATAAGCAGCGATGCGCGTTTTCTTGTAATCGTCAGTTTGGGCGGAAGTAAACCTGATCTGACGACCTTGAAAGCTTTTGAAGTTACCAATCCGTGCGGCATTAGTTATAAACCCGGCATCTGGCATTACCCGATGACGGCGCTCGACAATCAAGTCGACTTTTCTTGTCTCGTCCATGAAGATGGAAGCAGTGACGACTGCGAGGTGTCTCAGTTTGATTTTCCGGTGGAAATTACAATTGGGGGATAAGGGGATGACGTCATCATGCCCTGTTTGCCGTGAGGCTACGCTGATAAAGACAGAACTGGAAGCCGATCTCTCTGCCAGGCAATGCACTGAATGCGGTGGCACTTATATAAGCGCCAATGATTACGACCACTGGTTAAGCAGAAGCGAAGAGAATCTTCCGGAGAAGCCGGACCAGGGCACGATCAGTCTGGTATCAGGCGAAGCGGCGGGTCCGCGGTTTTGCCCGGACTGCAAATTCGTTTTAATTAAATACAAAATTGGACATGGCACCGGATTCGCGATTAATAAGTGCGGAAATTGTGGTGGCATGTGGTTAGATCAAAACGAATGGCAGATTTTGAAAGCTCGCAATCTGCATGATGACTTGCACTTGGTCTTCTCGGATGCCTGGCAGTCAGGCGTTCGATCCGAAGAACATAACACCGCGATGTCGGAAATTTTTCGTGAGCATCTTGGTGAAGATCTCGAAGAAATTACGCGAGTTAAAAACTGGTTGAAGAGTCATCCTAAATCGGAAGCTTTGTACGCGTACCTTTTATACAATCCGTGAGCATCACGTGTCATGTTGTTCTTTGGGCAAGCTGTGCTGTTCTGACGAATTGGATTTCGTTTGATTTTAACGCCGCGTAAGTTGACGTTAGCCTTGTGTTTAGAGATGGATAAAAAACGCTACGGGCGCTGGCGTTGGGAAAACCTCCGCCTATACTAGATTGACTATTTGCGGAACGTCGTGGGGTACGCCTGATGAAGACTTTGATCTTTGCTCTTTGTGCTGCATTCATTTTCTCCAGTTCAGGTGCGCTTGCGCTTGAATGGCAACCGGCGGCGGGATACAAGCAAGTGCCGATATGGCCGGGAAAGGCTCCTGATGCGGTGCCGACGGGACCAGAACGCGTGGAAACAGTCAGTGACAAATTGGTCGGCGGTAAAACCTGGATTTATTCTGCTCCGGTTTCGCGTCCTACGATCACTGTGTATTCTCCGAAGGGAAAAAATACCGGAGCTGCGATGGTCGTATTTCCTGGTGGCGGTTATCAAATTTTGGCAATGGATCTGGAAGGCACCGAAATTTGTGATTGGCTCACATCCAGAGGAATCACTGCGGTGTTGCTGAAATACCGCGTTCCTGGTGTGGATAAATTTCCGAAGTCAGGGCATTATCCAAAATCCAAAATCGCATTGCAGGACGCGCAGAGGGCACTAAGTTTGGTGCGCGCTCGCGCTGCGGAATATCATATCGATCCGCACAAAATTGGAGTGATCGGTTTTTCAGCCGGCGGACATCTGGTGGCAGCAACCAGCACGCAATTCGGAAACCGCCTTTATAAACCTGTAGATGCCGCCGACAAAGTGAGCTGCCGTCCCGATTTCGGTGTCGCTATCTACCCGGGACATTTGTGGGTCGACCAGAAAAAATTCGAGTTGTTTCCGTACGTTCCGGTCACTACAAAAACGCCACCACAATTTTTGCTCCAGTGCGAAGACGACAAAGTCGATCCGCCGGAGCACTCGCTCGTCTATTATCGTGCGCTCAAGAAAGCAGGAGTGCCCGTAGAAATGCATCTCTATGCAAAAGGCGGACATGCCTTCGGGTTGAGGCGCACAAAGGAACCAGTGACGCGATGGACGGATTTGGTTGAGACCTGGTTAGGCACCATCGGCATGACTCCAGAGAAGTGACATTGTAGAAAGACGCTGAGCTGGTGAATGTCTGAGTGGACAAGCGCATCCCAACCACGTAATAATGCCACAATGAAACACGGAGCCCTTTCCTACACTCCTGCAGATCCAAGCGTCGCGGTACAGACTTCACCGGCATACTACGGGTTTGTAAAAGCGGCAAACACTGTCGGCTATTTTTTGTTGCTCTGGTTGTCCTGGAAATTTTTCACGCACCAATTGGACTGGCATTTGTCTACAGGATGCGTCGTACTGAGCGGATGCTGGCTCCTGCTGACACGAGTGAAGGTCAATCATCTGCTGCAAACTTATTTCGATATTCTATCGAGAATAGAGTTGCAACTACCTGTGGTGCTTGGTATCACACTGAGCGCGATCGCTTTGATTGCAAAAGTTTTTCATCCATACGTCAGAATACTGGCTGTAATAGAGATTCTTGCCTGGGTCTACATTTATGTTTTGTATAAACTAAACCAGAGCAAGTATAAAAAACAAGGATACGGTCCGGTGCCACTCAACACCTGGGTGAATCCTCCGGCGTCTGCACTCAGACCAGGAGACTTGCTTTTGACGAGCGGCAACATTGCAAAAGGACTCCACGAGAGCGTCGGCCATGCGGAACTAGTTTTAGAAATGCCGGATGGAACCAAACAATTGTTTAGCTCATATATGGCTAAAGGAACGATAATCCATCCGATAGAAGACATGATGGGGCCTCATTATAAGGGATACTTCATCGGACTCCATCTGAAGAAACCTTGGTCAAAAGAAGAATCCGATCGTGCCACCAAAATGGCAGAGGAAATGGTCGCGACCAATCAGAAATGGGCCGCCGAAGAAAATGTTCGAGTGACAAAACGGATTGATTTCATTCCGCTGCCTGAGAAATGGAAAAAACCACTTCGCGATATTTTTTATTCGACCGGTTACGATTGGTTCGGAACATTCATGGGGCGCATAGCAACACACCGCTGGACCTGCATTGGAGCAGCTGTTGAGCTCTACAAACGCATGGGTGTGAAAACAAATTACTATGGCACCGGCTTGCTCGGATTCGGCACCACTTTGTTTGATCCAATTCTGCCGGTGCGGTTTCTTGCCGATCCTGCCCTTGAATTGATAACAACCGCAGAAGAAATGCCGATTGCCGCGAGCACGGAAGAACGCTAAGCGAAATCTCCTGACGATCCGCGTTTCGCTGCATCTAATATGCAGTGAAACTACCGAATCGTTCAAATCACCGTCCAGCGACCTGCACGGGGCAGGCGAAATCAGTTCGGCGAGGAATGGACGGGTTCCAGCGCAGGTATAATCGAAAAGTTACCGATGAGCAATTTATGGTTTTTAATCAGACGCGCATATCACATTCTAAGAAATTCAAGTCGGCTGTAGCGCTGGCGACGTTGGTTGCGTTTTTCAATTTCCAGCCAGTTCAAAGTTCTCTCGAATCCGAATTTACGGCGGGTCTCAAAGACTACCAGAGTCGCAATTATCGACAGGCGCTCGTTCATTTCGAAGCTGCTCTGGCGCAAGGAAATGGATCCGCCGAATGTTATTTATACATAGCCAACTCTCAAACGGCGCTAGGCAACACTAGTGAAGCAATCAAACGATTTCGAGAAGTTGAGCGAATCTTCAAAGGACTTCCGGCCGAGACCACAGCCAAAACGGCTTTGCGACGACTAGATCCACTTAATAAGTTTGTTGATAAGACTGCAAAGGCGGCTTCCAATCCATCGGCTACCAGGGACAAATACATCGAACAAGGATTGCTTTTGCTGAAGCAGCGAAACTTTGCCGACGCTCGCAAATGTTTCGAGTATCGATTGTCAAAAGTTCCAAACGATGAAGAAGCGCTTTACTACAAGGCTTTATGTCATCACTACGAAGGCAATCGGACGAAAGCAGTCGAGGGATATTCTTATCTCGCGACAAACATGCGTGATACTGAAAAGGGCAAACTCGCGCTTACTCACCTTGAAAAATTGAGTCCCGCAGACTGGAAGAAGGTAGCGAGCTCATCCTCTAATGCGCCGAGCGATTATATTTCTGATAGCGGAAAGTATAAGGACAAACGGATCGTACTTTCAGATAAAGAGTATAAAAAAGAGTACGCTGCCATTCCTAAGCAAACTGAAATCGCTCTGACCCATGCAGTGTCGGCAGGAGAGAATGCCCTTCCAGCGTCGATCAACGGGCAGCCGTTTCTCATGCGTGTGCGAGCGAGAGAATGGGAAACCCTGATATCACTTCAAGACGCGAAGCACGCTAGATTGGTTGTGCCATCTGGAAATCCGAATTCATTCGAGACCAATGAATTTTCAGAAAAAAGTATTCCTGTTTGGAAAAGCGCCTGCGAAATTGCAGTCGGTGGAATCAAACGAAAAGTACCGGTTGCCATCACCAGCGATACTATAGGTGTGCCCAGGCTAGGACGTGCATTTTTCGAAGATTTGAAGGTCGATGGAATGCTCCACAAGGTAACTTTTTCCAAGAAGTCCGACATGCTGGATCTTGGAAAAAAAGCTCAGATAGTTGCTGAAAAAGGCGACTATGAAATACTCCCGGAAGCTGCCGAGATCCGCTTCCGAACTGGGGATCACAATCACATGATTATTGATGCGCATATAAATGGCAAACCTATGCAGTGCATGTTTGACACCGGCGCAAATGAGTTTTTCAGTGTCGATCAATTGTCGCGATGCGGAATACATGTCCCGACAGATAAGCCCCCGGATGGTGCCGCCACCGGATGGGCGGGTAAAGGTATTCCGGTTTGGAAGGTGACTGTTCCAATCAAGGTCGGAACAATCACAAGAAATTTGGAAGTACGAGCAGCCCAAGACGGAGTTAGCATGCCGTTGATCGGACAGGGCTTTATTCGCGACTTCCAGTATTCAATCGATCGAAGTGGTGGCAGAATGACACTATTTAAGAAGACGTCCACCGTCGCCAAAGCACAAAGTACGGAGAAGCACTCGCTCTACGACGTTCCATGTAAAGTTGAAAACGATCGGGAATATGTCAGTGTCACAATCAATGGTCACAGGATCGGACCAATATTGGTTGATACCGGCGCTTCCACTTCTATTTTTTCCAAAGGTCAGGCATCAGCTGCCGGCATCGTGGTGCCTGCTAATGCGGCGTATTACACTATCGGCGGCGTTGGAGGCCAGCTTGAGGTCCGACAAGTTTTTGTCGATCTAAGCCTCGGACCCGTCCTGAAGCAGGACTTCCCGATCTACGTCGGCGGCAACGGCATGTCGGCGATAGGACAGGATTTTATGTCTGGTTGGCGTTTTACCGTCGATCGCGACCGCGAGCAGCTGCGCTTTTTCCATTGAAAAACGATTTCCTCTTGAGTAGCGTTAAAATCACGACCATGTAATCAACGGGCTGGGATGGCAGTTTGTCTACCAAACAGCTCTATTTAATATTTTCTGCTAGATTGAAATGATTACGCAGTACGAATGTCGGTCTGGAACTACTGAGGCTTTATGCGAAAAAATGCAATATTGAATATCGTGATCGTTTTGTCTTTTCTTGTCCTCGGTTTTCAATTTAGACAGTCGGATTCAATCGCTTCGCCAGAGGGAATTGGCAACGTCGGCAGTTTTGGAGCAAACAGCAATTGGTTAATCAAGAAATACCGGAAACAGTTGGTTCTTGAATGTAGTTCAAATTGGAACGGTTGGCCAGTGTCCAACTTGCTGGATCAAAATTCCAACACGTCGTGGTTCTCTGCGGCCCGGGATGCCGCCGCTTTTAAGCAACAGCCTTGGGTCATCATCACCTTTCCGCAAGATGTTGAAGTATCGCGCGTGACGGCCCTGGGTAATCGAGACGCACGATGGTCGACTGGTTTTTCAATAAATAGAGCAAAATTTGAGCTTTTGGACAGCGACAACAAAGTCGTTTACACGACGATTGAAAGCGCAGTTGGTGATTTAAAAGACTTTGATGTGCACTTAAAGAATCCTGTCGTTCATGTTCGCAGGATCAAGTTCACATCCCTGGTGGATGAGGGTGATGCCAATGGATATTCTGACGTCGCGCTTGGCGAATTGCAGATCGAGTAGTTTTTTGCAGACCGCTAATTGATGCCGAGCGGATTTCTGGCGGCGGTAGTCCGAAACTGCAGCATCGTAAAACTAAGACCATCCTTTTGCAATGTGGACACTTTGAGTGTTTGACGGATCCTCAGTGGCGAGAATGGGCGAAAAATTTCTTCTAAATGCGAGTTAAGCCCCGCACCAATGGCGATGGCATCATTAAAATTAGACGCCGACACCCTATTCAAAAAAGAATTCCGCAACAACATCATTCCGACCAGGACGGTAGAAGCAAACATATTGCCGGTTTCAACCAACCTACCTGTAGACAATTTTGTGCCACGCTTTAAAACCAACGCGCCCAATTTGAATGTCAAACTCGAGACGAAACCGTTTCGAAATCACACTTTGCAGATCAATGACGCCGGCAATGTGGTCAGACTGAAAAGCGGCATAGATCTGGATTTGACTTCAGGATCAAGAAGTATTGTGCTCGGCAAAAACTTATTCCAAGATCGCAATTCAATTGAAATCACAGCTGGCGGCGAAACGAAGACTCTCAGCGCCGGAAGCCTTGTTTCAGCTGCCTAATACATCGCAGTCAAGCAAGTGCTGTCGGGCGGACAAAAACTGACAATCGACCACGGCAAAGCGGTAGGCGGCGAAGTTAATCTCGACGCCATCACAGGCGATCATGACGTCATGCGCGCAGCCAATTTTGTTATCTCAAAGAATGTCACCATCACTGGTGATTTTTCTAAACGGTCCGATTTTAAATTACTCGGCGATTTAAACAACTTTGGCACCGTGCTCGCGACATCCACGGACGTAAACAAAAGAAGTGGTGCGATTCGCGTCGACGACATCAACAATTTCTCAGGCGCGACAATCAAATCCACAATCGATTTGACGCTGGATGCTGCAGGCAATCTGAACAACGACGGCACAATTATTTCGTCAGCAGGACTGACTCTTGTGGCGGGCAATGCCATTAATAATGGTGGCACAATCAGCGCCAAGAACGATGTTTCAGTTTTGTCCTCGAAGGTTAACAACATCAAAGGACAGATCACTTCAACGACTGGAAACGTCAATTTAGAAGGCACCTCTGATGCCGCTCTGATCGTCAACAACCATGGCGGCACTATTAGTGCAGTGAATGGAGCCATCAATGCGAGAGACGCAGCGTACGGTGGCGGATACGAAGTAAATGCAGATATCGAATCTATTGATTCGATTGAGCTAGTTACGGAAAGTGCCAAAGGTAAAATCGCCTTTGCGGCGGACGTTGTTGTCCGCACCAACTCGACGACTAACGGTGATATCGATATATCCGTAGAACCTTTTAATCCAGCCATACCTGCACCGTTGCCGCGTTTCAACGTGAATTTTATTACGCAATTAGCAGGGACGGTGACGCTCACGGGCTCTGGATTGAAAGCAAAGTCACCAACAAGTACGATTGAGGGATTAGATGCCGATTTGACCGTTAACAACGGCCTCAAGACCGCGAACATCACGTTTGGCGGCAACAATACAATTCGAGCCCAAAAACAATGATCAGCCCGCATAATTCATCTCAGATCCAAGCTCAAGCGATCAGCGGACTGGACGCCGCGCAACACACGTGATGCCGTTCTTCGTGTGACTTTAAGCAAACTAAGGCCAAAAAGATCAAAGAGGATCAAACTGAGCGGATGTTACTTCAAGCACCGCCGGTAGGGTCATGAGAGATAAAGTCGCAGAGGCAATGCCAAAATGCTTCGAAAGTCGGTGTTCAAAGTTTGGTGATTCATCGCCAGCCGAGCTAAAAGAAGGTTGTTATCCGTGTGAACGGAAATTTGCACCACACTCCTCAACTTGAATTAAAGACTTGGATGGACCATTCTTGCGGCGTTTCAGGGGTAGCCAATCCGTTCAATCCTTCAGGGTACCAAAAATTCACGAAATATCAGAATAATATCCGAACGCCCCTTTACTAGTACCAGGCTGGATTGATCGCCATGACTGAACAGAATTTTGCTGCGCCTTCAGACAAACCGGCCTCGACTCGGTCGGACGGAAATGATGGGGCGACCCTCAGTACTTACGCCACGAGCTTGTTCTCGCCAAGCACTAGCGGACCCGGTTTGGAAAGCCCAAGCACATTTGATAATCCGTCCTCGCCTTACGACCGCAGCTCAGTGTTCAATCCGTTCTCGACTGTTGGCGAGCGGGGCTCAGGCAGTACCTGAAGCTCCGGCGGCTGCCCGGACTCCTCAGGTGGTGGAGAAAAAAGAGACAGACTGTCAAGACCTGACGCACCAGCGGCACCGAGGTCTGATGCCCCAGCGTCACCAGGTACTGATGCCCCAGAAGCCCCCAGATCGACTCCTCCCGAAATAGCTCCGTTCAGAGGTGATCCGTTTAGACAGAGGAGAGGCTGAGGTGGTGGCCCTTGTGGCCCAGGCTCCACCGGTGGTGGAGACAGTAGACCAAATGATCGACCTGCGAAGCCTCCAGGCGGTGGCTGAGGTGGGGGCCGCTGTGGCCCAGACTCCACCGGTAGTGGAGCAAAAGAACAAGAAAATCCCGAAGGAGAGAATGAAGACAAGCGCGAGAATAATAAGAAAAGACTACGCAAGATGCTGGCCGCGAGGATGAACCCCTTTAGTCGTCGGAGTGGACACGACGATAGTATTTATGGCTAGATGTGGCTAATTTCAAGTTGGTCGTTTTGCGCTCGTGTTGCCTCCTCGAGAACGCTGGCATCAAGACTGACCTTCCAAGTCTGATCGTTCTTTTACCAGATATTGGATTGCTCTTTTTTGCAAAGGATATCGTTTCGGGGATCGCAAAGTAAAGTTGATTCAATTTCGACTATCTCATAACTTCGAATATCGAGTGCGGTTAGCCACGATTCTAATGGTAGCAATGGGAATTGCTTTTTCCTGCACTGCCTGCGATTCGGACTCCGATGTTTTGGTGATGGGGCCAAGAGACTCATTTCGAGCTTATTTCGAAAATCCATTGTCCGACACAGAACGATTGGAAGGCTCCATAAGTACATTTCAGGAAGTTAAAGGAGAGCTCACCGTCTCAACCAAAAGTGAGCATATAAAGTTGCAGCTTCGAGACAGGGAGAAGTACCGCCTGTGTGAACGTGGCAACGGCACTAAGAATTTTGAGAGACCCGGTATCACGGGCATCGCCAGTGAATCCGACGAGAAAAATATTGACAAGAATGTCGGGAATCCCTTCGGTCCTTCCGAAACAAGTAATCCAGTCGTCACTGAATACATGCGAAAATTTCCAGGCGAAATCGGATCTCAACGCGCTCGGGATGAAATTCAGATTTATGAGATGATCGATAAAACCGGATCCGCTAGAGTGATATGCGTCATGGCAAAGAATAACTCTCACGCATTTTTGAAAATCTTTTGATTAAACATGAAAAGTGACACCAGCACCATACGTAGCCTGAACTGTTGAATAATGGAACTTCTTATATGATCAAATCATTTTGCGTTCTCTTTGCTGGAATTCTAATTCTGACTGGTTGCTCACCAGCACCAATCGACCAAGCAAAAGTAGAAGACCCCACCACGTCGAAGAAAGCATCATCCGCGGTGCCGATAACGATCGCACAGTACGGGCACATTTTTTTATACATGCCGCTCTATGTCGCGCAACGCAAAGATTTTTTCAAGAAGCACGGTCTTGACGTCAAATTGGTCAGCACTGGTGGAGACGAAAAAACATTCACTGCTGTCGTAACAGGAAACGCACAATTCGGCGTCTCAGATCCAACGTTTGTAGCCATTGCCCGTGAGCATGGACAGAGCGGAAAAGTCGTTGCCGCCGTGGTTCGTGGTGTTCCGTTCTGGATTGTAGCGCTCAAGAAAGATATCGGCGTGTTCACAAAGCCGGAAGATTTCGAAGGCCATCGTTGTGCCGCATTCACAGCACCTTCAACAAGCTACGCCGTCATGAAGAAAATTCTAGCAGACGGAAAAACTAAAAAGGCAAGCATCGTTCAAGGCGCGTTCGGCACGCTACCGGCTTTGCTTAAATCCGATCAGGTTGACCTGGCGCTTGAACTTGAACCAACCGTGTCAATTCTGGTCGGCGAAGGCGCTCACGTGGTCTATTCGCCGAAAGATGAACTCGGCGATTTTGCTTTTACAGGTCTTGAAGTTTCCGATAAATTCGCAGCAGAACATCCAGATCTAATTAAGGCTTGCGTCGCCGCGTTAAAGGACGCGATGGATTATATCCACCAAGATTTTGATGGTGCCGTTGAAGTTGCCAAACAGGAATTTCCGGAAGTGAAACCGGAAATTGTGAAAGATGCGCTTGCCCGTTTACGGGATTCCGGCACAATTCCGAAAAGCCCAATGCTGCCTAAGAGCGCCTGGGATAAAGCAATCTCAATGCGAAGAGATCTTGGAGATCTCGATTCCGCCGGGACTTACGAGGAAAACGTGGATATGAGCTATCTCGATATGATTTACCTTGATAAGCCTGCAGGGACGGCTGAGACTTCCGGAGATAAAACGAGATCTACCGACCCGGGTAGCGAAACTAAATCAACTTCCAGTCCAGATAACCAGTAAAATATTTGGTGCATCCTGGACAAACCCGGCAAAAATCGTTGTGTCGGAAAAGATAAACCGCAAGCAAGCGAACTGAGTCGAGGGGGCCGAGCGACGGCGCTTACTAAAAATTTGCGTCCAGGGGATTGAGCGAACGGAGCGGATTACAATTGGTGTCAAGCGATTTTCAAATCGAAAAACCAGCATCGGCTCTAACAATTTCCAGTCTCAGCTTCGGATATAAAAAAGAATCTAAACCTGTGATTAACGATCTGTCGCTGTCGGTAGAAGCCGGCGAAATCGTTTCCATTCTCGGGCGCAGCGGGTGTGGCAAGAGCACACTATTGAATCTAATTGCAGGCTTGATGACACCACTTTCCGGAGAGATTCGAATTGATCAGCACCATAGCCGGTGCAACATCGGTTACATCTTTCAAGAAGACGCGCTTATGCCCTGGCGTACGATCAAGAAAAACTTGGCGCTCGCCCAAGAGATCGGCAATGTGCCAAAAGAGTTATGGCAAGCCAGTTTGATGGAATTGCTGAAAAGGTTTCACCTCGATGAAAGCATTTTGGACTCATACCCAGCGCAACTCTCCGGAGGCATGCGTCAACGAGTCAGTATCATTCAGTCACTGCTTTTCAATCCGCACTTATTGTTATTGGATGAACCATTCGCTGCACTGGACTTCTTTACCAAGTTGCGTCTCGAAGGTGAATTCTACAGTTTTATCAAAGACACGTCGAAGGCTGCGGTGCTAGTGACGCACGACATCGAAGAAGCGATCGCATTATCGGATCACGTTCTGATTCTCAACAATCGAGGTTCCATCGAAGCTAACATACCAATCGAGTTCGAGGACAGCCAACGCGACCCGGAGGTTATCAGAGGCGTAAATAAATTCGGCGAGTATTACCAGCTAATTTGGCAGCAATTGAAATCGGTGATTTCTCAATGACAATCGATACACCGCGGAATATCGAAAGACCAGTGCACTCACGAGAACCATTTCCACGCTCTAAAATGCTGTTTCTGTATCCGCTTCCGTTGTTGGTTTTTGTAATCGTCTGGCAGGTCTATACCATGACTGACCCACAGCGTCAGTTCATATTCTCGAGTCCGCACCAGGTATGGTGCGCCTTTATCAGGCTAGCCGGCAATGGTGAATTGTTTCGAAATTCCTGCGTTACACTAGTGGAAGCTCTCGCCGGATTCACCTTGGGCACTACCTGCGGTGCCGCTATCGGACTCTCGCTCTGGTACTCAAGACTGGTATCGACAGTTTCAAAGCCCTACATCACAGCATTGGGATCGATTCCGATATTCGCTCTTGCCCCAATGATTATCGCCTGGTTTGGTATCGGCATAGTCTCAAAAGTCGCACTCGCGTTTCTATCGACAGTCGTTGTAGCCATTGTTCAGTCCTACCAGGGCGCTATGACAGTTGAGCCGAAATTCTTCCGACTTATGCAAGTCTTTGGCGCGAATCGAGTGCAAACTTTCAAGACTGTGGTTTTGCCATCGTCTTTGATTTGGGTCGTCAATGCAATGAAGCTAAACATCGGACTCGCGCTTCTCGGTGCCTTCATCGGCGAGTTTATCTCAGCAGAGCAGGGACTCGGTCATATGATTGTTCGAGCTTCCGGCTTATATGACATGGCGACGGTTATCGTTGGTGTAATAACACTTGCGGCGCTTGCCCTCGGTCTGAGCTGGTTAATTGAACAATTTGAACGAAAACTTTTGCCATGGCGAACAAGCGATTGATCGTCGGGAGGTACCAGCGTAATCGCTCGTGCGCTTGACACTTCCGGAAATTCTGATGGTGCTGATATTTTCCTTAACGCGTTTGGCGGGAAAGGTACTAACCTCAGGCGATCAACGGACCGGACGCCGCGCACCAGTTGTGATGCCGTTCTTAGCCTGTCTTCTCATGCGTCGACTATCAGCCGATCGATGGGCGGCGCAAGGCTGAAGGCGGTCATACGAGCATATGACTGGAGTCATGGAAATTGGAACGGCCGCGCGGAGAACTACTGCATTTTGAAGAAGTTCTTGATTCCGTATAGCGCCATGTTTGGATTCTCTTTCAGTCGGCGGCGGCAATAAGCGCCTGAGACGTGCCCTTCGCCGAACGGAAGGTATTTGCGAACGACCACACCGGTGGTGGCAAGTTCTTGCAAATGTTCTGCGTTTGCGGCTGGAAATTTTTCTTTATTGAAATACGATCCGTTGATCAATCCGTGTTGAATATCATCACGCGGAACACCATGCAAATATTGCGTTTCGAATCGCGTGCGCGAGATTTTGCCCGGCAGCACTACGTTTCCGAAGAATTTGTCGAGACAGTCTACATCGTGAGTTGCGATCTCGACGTATGTTCCTTTTTCGAGCAACCTCTGCGCGTACGATACAACCAGATCTTTCATCACCGATTTGTTGGTGTGAGCGATGTCGTTTGGTTCGTTGTAGATGCCGATCACCAGCCGTGTTCGCATTCTCTCGTCAAATCGACTGATATCATTGGCGGTTCTAAACAATCGAGATTGAATCACGGTACCAAGGTTGGTGTAACCCTGATTGATCAATTCCACATAGGTGTCGAGATGAAAGTCGGTCCAACGATTGTCTTCGGCTTCCAGTGTGACGTTGACGCCGAGCCGTTTTGCGTAGTCGGTTACTTTTTTGATTCGTTCAAACGCTTTATCAAGTTCCGGATCAGAATAACCCGTGCCCTTTGGAGCCGTGGTGCTGAACATCGATGGCTTAAACGAAATCGTAATCTGTTCTTGTGAGGTCGTGACCGGCAGCGGATTGCTGATGATCAGGTCAACAAGATTTTTGTAGGCTTCGACCGAAGCATCGCAGTCGGCAGCCGACTCCATGTCTTCGCCGAGAATATCCAAAGTTGATGTGTAGCGATCTTTGGCATGCAGCTTATGCGCCAGCTCAATCGCCGCATCAGGACTCTCTCCTGCCAGGTATGGCGCGGCGAGCATCAAAACTAGTTTTACGGGAATCCGATCGATCATTGAGGATGGAGCTACTTGAGCCTTTCTTGGTTCCGGCTTTGTGGTCGGAGCAGTTTTCTCAGGCAATTTTACCGGCATCGGGCACCTCGTGTTTGTCCACTCGATAAGTAATGCAGCATTCGGAGAGTCATTCGCCAGTGCCGCTTGTGCCCCATCGCACAACCGAGGAATGTCCCCGGGTATTTTAACGGCAATTGCTTCGGACGTTAATACTTACACATCCAGAAAACTGGATCAGGTTAAGGGAAACCGCAAAGAAAGAAACGCCTGATTTTTGATTCTCATCGCCACATGCTTCGAGCGAAGCTCAAACACGTGTCAGGTTCTACGTTTCCTCGACGCCGGTAACCGGAGCCAGGAATCTCAATAGTTTAGCTCGTGGCGCCTCCTGGCGCAAAATATTCAGCACATTTCCAGGCAATCGTGTAACAACTACGATAAATGAATTGCTTCCACCAGGTGATTCGCCCGGTACAAAGTAGACGGCGCGGTAGTTCTTCGCGGACAGCGTGCCGAATTCCAGCCGTCCCGATGGGAGATAACGGACCGAGTGATTTGGAGCAGTCGTTTGTTCGCTTCTAAACTTTCCAGCAATCGCTTTGGCTAGATCGGTGATTTGCTGTTCACCTTTTAGCTGGCTTGGCGGGACTGTGGCAACAATCAAATCGGCTTTGCCGGTCTGTCCGCGGGATCCGACGATCAGCGAAAACTCGGGTGATTGATTTTGATACCGTGCCCATGTCCAATCTTTTGTGTTCGAATCAAACTCAGCAGGAATGCCGAATTTTTTCTCAAAACTATAGAAGTCATCGCCCAGTCCAGGAAAAGCGGACGACGAGGTAAGAAACTGACCCATAGTCACTTTCGGCTTCTCTTTGGCGTTCAGTGAACCAGCCATTGCCACCAACGGTTTCTCCGGTGTCGTTCTGACTGGTGGGGCCGCTCTTCGGCGCGAAACTCTGATATCTGGTTGTTTGGCCAGCAACGTCATTGCGTCGTCAAAGCTCATAGTCAGCGAGTCGACCTTCGAAATCAAAAGCGTTTGGGTGCCTGCGCTATCGTCATCGCCGACTTTGCACATGACTTTGCATTCCATTTTCGGCCAGAGATTTTGATCGATGGGAAGCTCGAATGCGCGCGGACCTTTGAGGAAAACATAAATCTGTTTCTTGGGTTCGAGACTGGCGCGAACCTCATCACGAGCCACGTTGACGTATCCATCGCGCAGGTTGGTGAACCTGGCCTGGTACTTGATCAACGTGCCGGAAAGGTTCTGTCCACTGGAGTTTTCAACCTTCATCAGAATCGCTGGATGATATCCCAGGGCTGAGTGAAACCACCAGCTCACATAGCTAGCCGCATCGAGTTTGTGAACCGGACCTGCTCCGCCGCCGCCACCATCGTCTTCCTGCGCTGGAGCGGGCAAAACAATGCTTGTGCTGATCAGGCAGATCAGCGACAGGGCTGTGGTAAGTAGGTACTTCAATCTCATTTTAGTTTCTTAACTTATCATGTCTGAGACCGGAATTTGTAATTACGGCTTGAAGTGATCGATCTATTCTCATATTACTTTCGATTTAACTCGACGCCCGCTTTTTGCCGGCACCGTTCTTGACGACGTTGGATTTCCCTGCGAGTTTCTTGGCGGCCGGTTTCTTTGCGGATGTCGAAACGGAACTGGGCTTTTTCGGCGCCGGTTTCTTCGCTGACGTTGCAGTCGAGCGGCGCTTGTCTGCTGCCGGTTTCTTGGCTGATGTTGAAGTTGGACTTCGCGTTTTTGATGTGGTCTTCCTCTCGGCTGTTGGTTTAACCGTCGGCTTTTTCTTCCCGACCGCCTTGGGAGCCGCCGGTTTACTACTCAACTTCTTGTCTGTGGGCTTGTTCTTTTCTGCTGATTTTTTCGTTTCCGGTTTCGACTTCGCAATTTTCTTCACGACTGTCTTGTTTTCCGGAACCGCGAATAGCTTGTTGATCTCGATGGCGCGCCACATAAACCAGCTGCCCACGCTGCGATATGGACGCCAGCGTTCTGCATGTGTTTCAAGTTCGGTCGGCGAAGGCAAAGTGACACCGTCACCGTATGTGATGGCAAAGCCTTTTCGAACTCCGTAATCGCCGGATGGCATAACGTCGAGTCGTCCTAAACGAAACATCAGAAACATATGCGCAGTCCAGGTGCCCACACCCTTAACGGCGGTCAAGCATTTGATGATTTCTTCATCCGACATTTGATCGACTTCAGAGATCGACGGAATCTTTCCTTCAATAGTCTTCGCCGCCAGATCTTTAAGTGCTACCGTTTTCGCCCCTGATAAACCGGCAGAGCGCATCACCGTATCTGGTGTCGCCACAATCTGCTCAGGCGTCGGAAATGGCGCTTTGCCGAACAATGCGATGAACCTTCCCAAAATTGTGGCGGCTGCCTTGCCGGTTAATTGTTGGTAGATTATCGATTCTGCGATTGCCTCAAATGGCGAATGCGCTTCTTTTATTGTGAGCGCGTACCCACCGTCAACCTGTGCGATTAGTGATTTCAACTTCGCGTCTTTTCGCGACAGCTCGCCAAGCATATCGGCTATCTGAGCCGGACTCATGCTGGATAGCGAAACCTGTTTTGTTTGCTTCTTAGACAAGATGTTTCCTCGACTTCATTGATTTTTTCGAAAGGTCACAACCTTCCATTTCAAGCAAGTGACGTTTGGACAACGGTCCTTCCAGTGCGGAATAATTTCCCAGCAATCCGTCTGATTTCACCACTCGATGGCAGGGCACCACGATTGGAATCGGATTGGTGGACATCGCTGTTCCCACGGCCCGAGCGGCTCCGTGAGCGCCAATCAGGTCCGCTAATTCTCCGTAGCTTACCGTCTGACCCGGTGGCAATTTCACCAGGCGACGATAAACTTTCTGATGAAACGCCGGACGTTGAGAAAGGTCGAGCGGAATGTCATCCATAGTTTGTGGAGTGCCATCGAGGTGTTTTCCGATCTTGGCTAGCGCTTTTTCCAACCATGGTGGCACATCTTTTGCTGCCTGTGGCACTTCGTGCTCTTGCGAAGACGAGCCTGGTATGCGAATCTCCGCGATGCCATCATCTGTCCAAATTACGGTAAAAACTCCGAATGCCGTTTTGAATTTCGTACTTTGCTTTTTCACGGATTTTTACCTCGCCAGATGGTGGCACCAGATGTAGTGACTCGCACTTCAGTTGTTGCGTAAATCAATTTGTTCGGACCGTGAGAAAGACATTTGCATGCACATACATCCGGCAATCTTAAACACAGGCTGCGCCCGGGTTCTCTAAGATTTGGTTTCCAGCATTCCTGGCCAACCCGCCCTATTGCTGAAAGTTTCGCTCGATTTTGTCGGCGAGTAAGTCAGTTTCTGACCAGTCTTTTTATAGTACGCTTCTGGAGCGACTCGACAAATTGCCCGGAAACCAAGATCTTTTGGCATGTTTTCCGCAGTATCGACGATGTCGTCGAAAAGGTCTTCGCCATTGGCGATCGCACAGCATCTGACGTTTAAAAACCAGCTCTTGGAAAAATATTCTTGCTGGCTGCGATATGATTCGCGGCCGATGTGTCTGGCATATTTTTCTGCGTCGAGTTGAAAAAGTTTGTCGTGCAAGGTTTCTTGGAACCCGCAGATATCTTCGTCCGTCAACGCGGAGAGCGCGTCTACGCAAGGTTCGATCACCTTGGTGTCATTTCCTTCTTCGTCCCAGTTGAACAAATCAACCAGCTGCCAAAATCGATCGTCGTTCATCGGCTTGACGTGTCGAGCCTTGCCGTTAGATCCGTTTTCAACTTCATGGTCTGCGTCGAACTCATCGTCGAGCGACAAACTGGCTTCGTCCGCGAACATAAACTCCGGGCGCTGAGCCGCTGGACGCTTCCATTTTACGCGGCACTGTTTTACATTTTGTCTGAACTCATCGGCAGTTTTTTCATCGAGAGAGGTGTTGAACATGTAGAGGCGGAGCAATCCTTTTAGATTGTAAAGTTCCGCCAGTCCCTCGCTTGTCACACGCGTGCTGCTCAGACCAAGTAAAACCAGCTTGTCGAGCTGCTTTACCTGCACCATACCTTCGTCATCAACCAGCGTTCCGTTCAACCACAACTCTCTTAAATCTGTGAGCTTGCAGATCTCACGCAATCCAGTATTCGTGATGGCGGCGTGAGTCAAACCGAGCGTGTGCAAATTCTCGAGCTTCGAAAACAGCATCGCGCCTTCGTCGGAAATCGCTGTATAAGCCAACTCCAGAACCTTGAGTTGCTTCAAATGCATAATCAATGGAATCGATTCGTCGGTCACGCCGGTTCTACTGACGTCCAAAGTATGGATGGAATCAGGCGGGAGCTCGGACAAGCAATCGAGACGAGTGCTGGCGCTGTTGTTGATCTTGAGCTTGACTTTGGAATTGGCGGGAATCGTCAGCGTGCTGCGCGCGTCGTCCAGCCAATCCCAGTTGATTGGCTGATTCTCCGGCTTCGTCACCAAACCCTGCGGAACCTGCAACAGCTCCCACGACTCCGGTTGTGTCGCCGGAGCCAGATACACGCTGCCGATTGAGTAGCGGGTTGGAAAATTGAGTTTGATCATCTCTGACATGGCTAACAATTATCCGCTATTTTTTCCAAACGCAATCACAATTACTGAGCACATTTTGAAAATCGATTGGATAAACATGGAATCGATTTGGTTTCAAACAACAATGCAAGCAAAGCGTTAAGCGGCATGTTCTTTGCTTCTCCACTTATCGCTGTGACAATGCTATTCTGTTGTTTCTCGATTTAGATCGCAAGTCGGTTGAAGGAGTCCTTACCAATGGATGAAATCGATGCACAGGGACGGCAGATGCTCATTGACAGACCGGCGCTTACGCGCGGTCGGCTGAGCGTCTTTCGCGAGTCAGACAGTGATGATCACTGGTTCCCGCGCCTCAATGTCAATTTGAAAAAGGCAGGGTCAGACTTGGTCCTGTGGCAGTGGACGACTCACGATGACCCGATCGATTACGGTGAACCGCCTCCGTATGGCGAAGATCTGATTCTCGAAAAATATTTTGAACTGGCAGAACCCGTGCGGTCGCCAAGGGGCGTAGAGGTTGTTTTCCACCTCGGACCAGGCGCAACCAAGCACGGTCGAGTCTCGCAATTCTCCGCGTCACTCTACTTATATCCGCAGTCCTTCGAGGATCGCGGCGTGCAGATTGGCGTTATTGACTTCAGGCAAGGGCTGACGACCGGCGGCGTGCCGTTGTTCGCGCGATACAACTTTCCCTGGTAGTCGTTCTTTCTAATAGCTGCAAAACGTTAGCAATGTCGCTGCGCAAGTTTCGCATTGGTGATATCAATGCGCTCGGGCGGATTTGTTGGTGTTGAACGAACCTGCGCGCGTATGGAAGCGGTTTGAACGCACCTTCCAATCCGAAACACGCGGAGATGCAAGTCACAAATGTCCGTGAACTCGCTGATATTTACTGGGTTCTAAAAATAAAAATGGATCCGCTGCGACTCGAACGCAGGACCGATCGGTTAAAAGCCGAGTGCTCTACCAACTGAGCTACGGATCCATAATGCACGAAAATCAATCGTAGCAATCGGCTCCGCGCTCCGTCAAGAGAAATTGATGATTGTATAGAACGATGTGCAACTCTTGAAATGGATTGTTCAGTTTTGGTGTGAAGAATTTCATACGGTGAGCCGATTCGAACTGCCACGCCAACCGGTTCCAACCTAATGAGAAACGGAATTAGCGCGCAACCAGACTCCGGCTTGCTGATAAGACTGACTTTCACTGCAAACTAATTTGTTCTGGAACGAACTTCCAGTAACCGAACGTTCCACTGAACAGAACTGTCCATGGAAACTAACTCGCCGCTAGCGCGGACAACTTCGCGTAAAGCTCATCAGCCAACGATTGCTCTTCGCGCGCGAAAAACTCGGCGGCGTGCGACAGGATGATCGCGTCGTTCGGATGGCTGCGCACTTGTTCGAGCCACGCTTGTTTTGCGCTTTGATAGATGGTGTCACCATCCATGGTGCGGTCTACGTGCGCGTATCGCGTGCCTGAAATCTTATTGTCAGGGAACGTGCGTATCGTGAAGAGCAAGTGTTCATGGAACTTTTGCAGACCGGCAGGCTCGATAAATCGATTGCTGCTGTAGTGACCCAAAAGTTTGCAACGAATCTCTAGATTCATTGAATCGGTTTTCAGTTCCTCTTCAATTCGTCGTGCTTCGGTCGGTGGCATCCTTATGCCTTTCCAGGCATTTCGCACTTCATCTGCCACTGTCGACGCACTCGCTGGTGAGAAATGGTGCCAATTGATCGGCTATGAATTTGTGTCCGGGAGGCGCCAGGTGTAGCGCGTAGAACATCTCTTTGCGTTCCTTCTCAGTGTGTTGAACAGCAGGTGCCAGCAGGTCCTTGAACGGAACGTTGAGCTCCTGACACTTGGCTCTGACCAATTCAACTTCACCGGGATAATCAAGTCCGTACATAGTAGTTTCTACACCGGCGATAGGAGAAACTCCCAGTCTCGCCGGCATTGAGATAACAACGAATTTGACACCGCGCTCTTTGCACATCCCGTTCATCTCGGAGATCAGCGCGCCTAATGTGCGACTCATCAACGAGATGTAATTGCGCTCTCCCTCGGTTGGTGCAGCCTTCACTACGGCTGGTTGCGCTACGGCAGCGGCTTTCGGCTGTTGTGATCCATGTGATGAACTTGGTTGCTGACCCACACCCAATTCGCGAATCTTCTTTTTCGCTTTCTTCAAACCAGTTTTTTTATTGATTTGTGCGTTTGGATCTTTGCCTTCAAAAAATTGGATATGGAATGATGGTCCCGAATTGCTGGCTGGCAGCAGCTTTTGGATGTTCCAAAATTCCGGCTGAGACCATTCTCCCCACAAGCGCACGATCGTTTTCTTGGGCCGAGTCAACAAATCCATAATCGTTTTATATGTTTTGTTGTTGAAACTCAATTCGGTTTCCATCGCCGAAACCAGGCCCCAGATGCGACTGTTCTGACGAATCCAACTTATGCTTTGCAAAAATCTGGCGCGCGGTGATTTCATCCAGCGATCGATTGAAGCATTGCTGACGACCAGTGGCTGTCCTGGAAGGCATATGGCCGCTGGACGGATGTTGGTTAGTGTGGCGTCGGGCGGCGACCAGTTTTCAAAAATGTCGCGGCTGTTATACGAGAGCAGCACCATATCCGGTGAGTACTGAAACACTTGCTTTTTAAGCAGAACATACTCTTGAGCGGTTGAATAACCTGAGGTTCCGAAGTTGACGACTTGAATGTTTTTGCCGTTCGCCAGTTTGACCATGCGATTCAACATTTGTGTATAGCGGTCTTTTGCATGCACTTGCAGGCCTTCGACAAACGAGTCTCCAAGGACCGCGACGCGATATGTGTTGGCTGGTTTTGCGACTGTCAGACCTTCATCCTGCATGCCGTTGGCGTCGAAGTATGAGTAGCCGAAGCCCTCACTGCGCCAGGTTACGTGTTTGTTGGTCATGTGCTTAGTGCCGAGATCAGGGTCGAAGGCGAAGATTTCTTCTTCGCCCAAACCGGCTACATATAAGACGAACTCAGTGACCAGCAGTGCTGTGACCTGCAGACCCAGGCAAAGCAAAACTATGGCAAACCAGTTCCGCCGTTTTGCAGGCGTCGGCTCTGGTTGTACAACCTGGTTTTGCTCTTCGCTAGTTTTATCTGGTGCCGAAACAACCATCTAAAGTCTCCTGGGGTTTCTGTTCAACGTACTGGTTTATTCGCTTGAGCTTCTTTTACTTGGGCTCAGGGTGCGCTCCTTGGGATTCAGCGCGTGTGGTCTAATCACAGTTAAATTGTCGTTGGCATCGAGAATGCGTTTGCGTTTTTTGAGTTGACGCTCTCGGGGATTGGATGGCCGCTCTTTCGGCGTGATTGTTCTTGTTCGTGCCTTCATCTGTCAGTCCTCAGCCGATTAGAATTGGAAGTAAAGGAATGGTACCGCAGACATTGGCCGGGCGGCGATTGTCAGGATCACTGCCGCTGTCCAGGTTGCCATTTTGAATGGCACCGTGTAACCGAATTTTGGATCTCTGATGAAGGAGAATGGCTCGGGATATTTCTTTGCGAGCTCAGTAAACAACCAGGCAACAACATAGATTCCCATAATCGGAATCAGCCCGGCTTTCAAGATTGGCTCCCAGAGCGTGCATTCGCCTGGTCGAACCAAACCTTCCAGCACATTGAACGCGCGCGACATGGTTGGTGCGCGGAAGATGATAAAGGTCAGCAGCAGGAAAAGCACCAATAGCGCGTGATTGACGAGATGCATCGCGGTGTTGTCGAGCGCTTTGTCGAGCCATGAAACTTTGCGTACGAAAGTTCGCCATTCCTTATGAATGATCATGCCGACGCCCTGGATGGCGCCGAAGATGATGTAATGCCAGCCAACGCCGTGCCAGACTCCGCAAACAACCATCGTGATGAATAGCGCGCGCCAGTTACGCAGCCGGTCTTTTTTAGCGCCGCCACTTGGAAGATAGACGTAATCCCGCAGCCAGAACGACAATGACATGTGCCAGCGGCGCCAGAAGTCAGAGATGTCGCGTGCTAAATATGGGAGCTGGAAGTTTTCCGGCAACCTGATGCCGAGCAGCATAGCGGAGCCCCGACCCATGTCTGTGTAGGCGGAGAAATCACAGTAGACTTGAACGGCAAAGCCGGCGGCAACCAGCCAGGCATCAGGACTGCTGATTGCTCCTATCTGACCGTAGAACGGAAAGATCAACGAGCCGATTGGATCGGCAATCGCCACTTTTTTGAACAAGCCTTGAATGAAGAGCCCAATGCCTTCGACCGCGAGACTCGATGACAGTTTTTCCGGCTTAATTAGTTGTTGAACAAATTCTTGATACCGTTTGATCGGTCCGGCTATTTGCGACGGGAAAAATGAGGAGAAGACCATGAAGTGGGTAAACGACTTGGTCGGCTGATCGCCTCTATAGATGTCTGCCAGGTAATGAACGAATTCAAAAACGAAAAATGAGATAGCCAGCGGCAAGAGGATGTCGAAAACGGGAACGTCCCACGGTTGCATCTGCGCAAACTGTGGAGCGACTACGCCGAGAGATTCAGCAACGTAGTTATAGGCGCCGCCGAGCGTCTGCAAAGCGAAGTTTGTGTATTTGTAGTAGAACAAGCTGCCCAGGTTGATGGCCAGCCCCAGACCGAGAATAGTTTTGGCTTGTTTGCAACGCTTGCCATTCTTTTGGATGGCGTCGTACAACACATTGCCGAGCCACCAGTTGATGCCGGTCATGGCGAGCAAGAGAACTCCGTACACCGGCATCCAGCTCATGTAGAAGTAGTAGCTCGCTGCAATAAGCAACCACATTCTGACACTACCTTTGGTGCGCCAATAAAGAAGCACAACCAGTGGCAGGAAGAAAAGGTATTGCAGACTGCTGAAAATCATGGGAAACCTGGAAGAGTGCCAGCGCCGACCAGTATACAAGTGCCGGGCGCAATCAATAAGGTGTTGTCATTAATGTAAGCGTATACGACCGTAGAAACATGCTTATTTCTCTGCATTAGTAAGCATTAAACTTGAAATGTTGACGTTCTTAACATTTAGTGAGTACTATTTTAGCCTAGGCATATCCGGGTTCTATACAGTCAGTTGTTATTCCTTGTTGCGCTTCCTGTGAGGCGAAACGAGGGGCGGCTGTGTGTCACTTTTTGTGACCGTCTCGACAGTACCGGGAAGTCTGCAGCCAAGCTGTCTGACGAGTGCCTCCGATGCGTGCGGCGATTTTGATCGCGCTTTGCAATCGGGTTCGAGGCAAAGGTTCGCATCAACCACGCCGAAAGAAAACTGACCAGGCATCACAGGCAGTATCAACGCAAATCTGATTCCAGGAGGATCGCCGCGTGGGAGCTACACTCAATAGAGAAGAACTGAAGAAGAAACGAGATAAATATCTCTTCCCGAGCGTCAAGCAAATGTACGCAGATCCGCCGCACTTCGTTAAGGGCAGAGGTCAGTTTCTCTACGATGAAACCGGTCGCGAATACCTCGACATGTTTGCCGGGATCGTCACGGTCAGTGTTGGACACTGCCATCCCAAAGTCACTCAACGAACCGTCGAGCAGATCCAAACGCTGCAACACACTTCGACGGTCTTCATGACTCAGCCTATGATCGACCTTGCCGAGAAGCTCGCCGAGATTGCTCCTGGCGATCTGGACCGTTCGTTTATCACCAACTCCGGTACCGAAGCCAACGAAGCTGCGATTAAGACAGCGCGTGTGGCGAGCGGTAGGCACGAAGTAATCGCGCTTCAGCATTCGTATCACGGCGAATCACATTTGGCCAGCACTCTGACCGCTAACCATAATTATCGTCCCGACACCATGCCTGCATCAGGCATCGTGCACGCGGCCAATGCCTACTGCTATAGATGTCCTTTTAAAAAGACGCCCGATAACTGCAATTTGGAATGTGCCAAGGACGTCGAACGCGTCATTCAAGGCTCAACCAGCGGCAAGCCGGCTGTGTTTATCGCAGAACCGATTCAGGGCGTTGGCGGAACCATCACACCTCCTGAGCCATACTTTAAAGAAGTGAAGAAAATTTTGGAACAGTACGGCGTTCTGTTTATCGCAGACGAAGTGCAAACAGGCGTAGGTCGTACCGGACAACATTGGTTCGGCATCAGCAGCTACGGCGTTGTGCCTGACATGATCACGATGGCAAAAGGGCTCGGCAACGGGCTGCCAATCGGAGCCTTGATCACGACAACAGAGATTGCTGAGAAAGCATCTAAACAACAAATCAATACCTTCGGCGGCAACCCGGTGTCTGCAGCCACTGGCGTTGCGGTTCTTCAAGTGATCGAAGAAGAGAAGATCATGCAGAACGCTCACGAAGTCGGCGCATACATGAAAGCTGGAATGGAAGATTTGCAGAAGCAATTCCCTGACATGATAGGCGATGTGCGCGGCAAAGGGCTGATGCTCGGAATGGAGCTGGCTGACAAAAACAAAACTCCACTCACCAAAGAAGCGGCAAGAATTGTTGAACTAGCTAAAGATGATGGTGTAGTGATAGGAAAAGGCGGCCTCTGGGGCAGCGTTATTCGTATCAAACCGCCAATGAACATCACCAAGGAAAACGTCGATACGACACTCAAGGTAATGCGAAAGGCCATTGAAGCGACCGCGAAAGTGGGAGTCAAATAGTCTGGTTTGATGACCGTTTCAAACGATCATTAGGCACCACATTTGGTGATAAGACAGAAGTGGTGCCATGAGTTAAATATCGATCTCATTGGTATCACTCGAATAAACTCATTGGTACCATCGAACAAAAGTAATTAGTTGACTGTTAAGGAGATAGGGTAGTTATGGCCAATATCGTCAAATGCGGGCTCATACAAACCAAGAACGAAATCGTTTCCAAAGAAGGTGGAACTGATCCGGCAGCGATTCAAAAGATCAAAGACGCCATGCTGGAGAAGCATCTGAAGTTTACGAAACAAGCGCATGAACAAGGCGTAAAGATCTTGTGCTATCAGGAAATTTTCAACGGACCTTACTTCTGTGCTGAGCAAGAAACCTGCTGGTATGAATCGGCTGAGCTAATTCCGGATGGTCCGACTATCAAGAAAATGCAGGAAGTCGCCAAAGAATATCAAATGGTTTTGATCGTTCCCATTTACGAAAAAGAGCAAACTGGAGTTTATTACAATACCGCGGCAGTGATCGACGCTGACGGATCTTATCTTGGGAAGTACCGTAAGAATCACATTCCTCACGTCGCACCGGGTTTCTGGGAGAAGTTCTATTTCCGTCCAGGCAACCTCGGCTATCCTGTTTTCAAAACCAGATATGCCACCATCGGTGTTTACATCTGCTATGACCGTCACTTCCCAGAAGGCGCACGAGCCCTCGGTCTCAACGGTGCTGAAATCGTGTTCAATCCTTCAGCAACTGTGGCTGGATTGTCAGAATACCTCTGGAAATTAGAACAACCAGCACACGCTGCGGCCAATGGATATTTCATCGGGGCGATTAACCGCGTGGGAACGGAAGAGCCCTGGAACATCGGCCAGTTCTACGGAACCAGCTACTTCTGCAATCCTCGTGGTCAAATCATCAAGGAAGCAAGCCGCGAAGGTGAAGAACTCGTTGTCGCCGATCTCGATCTGGATCAAATCAAAGAAGTCCGCAACACCTGGCAATTCTTTAGAGATCGCAGACCAGAAACTTACGATGAATTGGTCAAGCTATAAGATGAATTGGGCATTCTTTTAAAATTTGCCTTCTCCCAAGACCTGCTACTTTGACAGTTAACCAGGAAAGTTCGCAAATATTTGGTCAACCAAAATCCCTATTAAGAGTGATGTGAAATGGCTGAACACTACAAACCATTTAAATATATGCCCTGGGAAATGAGTCTGGAAGAGCGCTTTCAGGAATATCATCCACCTTATTCCGAGCGTGAAGCTGTTCTCGAATCCAACCGTTGTTTGTACTGCCACGACGCACCGTGCATGGTGGCATGCCCAACGACAATCGATATTCCGACGTTCATCCGCAAGATCTCGACAGGCAACGTCAAAGGCTCCGCCAAGACGATCCTGGAATCGAACTTGATGGGCGCCAGTTGCAGTCGCGTTTGCCCGGTTGAAGTGTTGTGCGAAGGCGCTTGCGTTCTTCAACACGATCATAAGCCAATCACGATTGGACGTTTGCAGCGTTATGCGATGGACTATGCCAACGAGCGCAACATCGATTTCTTCAAAAAAGGTGAGCCGAACGGATTTAAGGTTGCCGTAATTGGTGCCGGTCCGGCTGGACTTTCCTGCGCGGGCGAATTAGCCAAGCGCGGATTCGATGTGACCGTACTGGAAAAACGCGAATGGGGCGGCGGTCTGGACACCTACGGCATCGTAGTTTTCCGTGAGCCGGTCGAAGTATCACTTAAAGAAGTGACGATGATTGAAAAGCTCGGCGTTGAATTCAAATTCAATGTCGAAGTTGGAAAAGATGTCACCTTCGAAGATCTGGTCAAGCAATACGATTCTATTTTTGTCTCCGTCGGACTGGGCGCTGTGCCGGAAATGTCGATTCCTGGAGAGGAACTGCAAGGCGTTTATGATGGTCTTGCGTTTATCGAAGAAACCAAAATCATGCCGCTCAAAGACATCAAGTATGGCAATCGCGTTTGTGTTATCGGCGCCGGCAACACCGGAATCGACTGCGCGACGATCGCGCGCAGATTGGGTAGCGAGCGGGTTTCGATCATCTATAGACGTTCAGAAGCTGAGATGCCTGCCTATCATTTTGAATATCAATTCGCGATGAACGAAGGCGTGAGCTTCATGTTTTTGACGCAGCCCGTCGAAGTCGTCGGCGAAAACGGTCAGGTCAAAGCGTTGAAATGCATCCGCATGGATCTGGGGCAACCCGATGCATCGGGTCGCAGATCGCCTGTGGAAGTGGCTGGATCCGAATTTGAAATTCCTTGTGACATGGTCATTAAAGCGATCGGTCAGAAGAAACTGACCCCAATCACCGATAAGCTTGGTGAGTTTGGTGTCAAACTGATCAAAGGATATATCGAAGTCGATAATGCCACCAATCGCACTCACCATCCCAAGATCTACGCTGGTGGCGATTGCATTCGCAGCAAAGGCGAGGCATCAACTGTGATGGCAGTCGAAGATGGAAAGATCGCGGCTAACGGAATTCACGTTGCACTTTGTGGCGAAAAAGCGCACAAAGTTCCAGCCTTGACTTCAAAAATGTAAACGGTTTTGCCGCTGAGATGCGGCTTATGGAGCGGCTTGGCAAAACCTGCGCCGTGACCATAATGAAATTGAGTCGAGTGTTCCGAGTTTCGGAACGGACCAAATATATGTGGAGTACATAATGGCTAACTTAGAGATCGACTTCTGTGGTATCAAATCACCCAACCCGTTCTGGTTGGCATCAGCACCGCCGACTAACTCCGGCTACCAGGTGCAGAAAGCCTTCGATCAAGGGTGGGGCGGCGTGGTCTGGAAGACAATCGGGGCGCCGGTTATGAACGTTTGTAATCGTTATGGAACGATGGATTACAAAGGCACCAAGATCATCGGTTTAAACAACGTCGAGTTGATCAGCGATCGCCCAATTGACGTCAATCTGCGAGAAATTGCCGAAACGAAAAAATTGTTTCCGAAGAACACCGTGATTTGTTCTGTCATGGTTGAATCGAAAAAAGAAGCATGGCAAGAAATCATCAAGCGCGCAGAACAAACCGGATGCGATGGCTTCGAACTCAACTTCGGTTGCCCGCACGGGATGTCAGAACGCGGCATGGGCTCTGCCATGGGACAAGTGCCTGAATACACCTGCATGGTCACCGAGTGGGTAATGGATGTTGCCACCATTCCTGTAATCGTGAAGTTGACACCGAACATCACAGACATTGTGCAACCTGCACGCGCTGCGATCAAAGGACGCGGTTCCGCGCTCTCTTTGATTAACACCATCAACAGTATCATCGGCGTCGATATCGACACATTTGAAATCCGTCCAAATGTAGGAGGCAAGGGCGGCCACGGCGGCTACGCCGGACCGGCTGTAAAACCAATTGCGCTGCATTTACTCAGTGCCGTCGGTGCCGATCCTGAAGTTCAAAGAAGCGGCGTGCCGATCTCCGGCATGGGTGGAATTGAAACCTGGCGCGACGCGGTCGAATTCATGCTGCTCGGCGCAACCAGCGTTCAGGTCTGTACCGCAGTCATGCACTGGGGTTTCAGAATCGTAGAAGACATGATCGATGGTATGTCCAACTGGATGGATGAACGCGGATTCGAATCACCGCATGATTTCATCGGCAAATCACTGCCACGCATCTCGCACTTCGGCGACTTCGATCTTGGCTTCCAATCAGTCGCTCGCATCGATCACAACAAATGCATCAACTGCAACCTTTGTTATGTCGCATGCAACGATGCCGCGCACCAGTGCATCGACCTCAAGAATGTTCAATTGAAAAACATCGGCAATGGCGAAGGCAAATTGATGCCGGTTGTCCGTGAAGAAGACTGCGTCGGTTGCGATCTCTGCAGCACAGTCTGCCCGGTCGACGACTGCATCTCGATGGTTGAAATCGAAACCGGTCGACCACATGTAACCTGGAACGAACTCTCGCAAAAGCGCCCCGAAATCACACAAGACTGGGGCAAGATGGAAGAGTATCGCAAAGAAATCGGACTGCACATTCACTAATCCGACAGTTCGAACGGACACGACATTCTTGCCGGAAGGATGTTCTAATCGCTGCGGCCAATTTGAACGACGAGTTGAGGTTCCATTCGAGCCGGGTCAGCCTGTTATTTAGGCGGCGCGGTAGGTGACGGTGGCACGCCGGCCGGAGCATTGCCTGGTGCTGCTTTGTCGGGTACGTGGACGCTGCCGAATGGCTTCACGATCATTACCAGGCCCAAAGCGACTAGAACAAAAATTATGGTGAGGACGATTTGAATTTTCTTCCCCGGAAGTTTGGATTCGTTATCGGACATAATTCCCCACTCCACGACTTATTCACCTACTACTACATCACGACATGGCGATAAACGCAATAGACGATTGCGCATTATATGTGGTGCGGGTGTTTTCAGCGCTGACTTGATATCGTATGAAATCTCTAACTGCATCATCCTTATTTTCGCGATTATCATCTTCAGGTAGTGAGCATCATCGCCAGTTTCGACCGCATCGTCAGTGCGGACTGCGACATCCCAAGTTCCGACTGCGTCGTTTTCAGTTTCGAATGTATCGTTTCCAATTTCCGCATCGTTTCCATTTCGACTGGTTTGGGATAACATGGAGTTGAAATACCGCAGTTGGGTGACCAGTGAACGATAGTCGCCAGGGTTTTTACGAGCGCTACCTTCGTCCGTTGTTGTTCCGAATGGATCCAGAGGAAGTGCATTTGCTTGCGCACCAAATGTTGCCGGCGTTGTCGATTTTGAAAACTCAAACGGAGTTTTGGTACAACGACCAGTCAACTCGTCTGTCCACCAACATCGCCGGACGCGTCTTGCGCAATCCGGTCGGGCTAGCCGCGGGCTTCGATAAGAACGGGACTTTGACCGAGTATCTTAAATTGATGGGATTCGGTTTTGCTGAGATTGGATCGGTGACAGCAGTTTCGACAAAAGGAAATCCGAAACCGCGAGTTTTTAGATTGCCTGAAGACGACGCTGTAATAAATTATATGGGCTTAAACGGTGATGGCGCACAGCGAGTGGCAGAGCGGCTTTCCGCAGCCCATGCCAGTGTGCCCCTGGCGCTAAATATCGCCAAGACTAATCTTCCTTCGGTTGTCGGGGACAGAGCAATCGAAGACTTCGTCGCCAGTTTTCGAGCAGTAAAGGATCTGCCGATGATTTACGCGTCTATTAACGTGAGCTGTCCAAACACGCATGAGACCAAGCTCGCCGAAGTTAACACTATCGATTCAGTGCTCTCTGAAATCATAAAAATCAATCACAAAAATATTCCATTGTTTGTAAAACTGTCTCCGGACAGTGATGACGTCTTGTTGAACAACGTTGCAGAAATGGCTTCTCGTCACGGTCTAGCCGGATTCGTTTGCGGCAATACTTCCACATCGCGCGCGGGTTTAAAAACGCCGAGCGATGTCGTGTCCAAGATCGGCCCCGGTGGTTTGAGTGGACCACCCATTCGTGAAAACGCTCTCAGGCTCTGTCGTCAGATGCATCGAATGAAAACCGCCGACCAGCAAATTATCGCCTGTGGTGGTATCACTGGCGGTGCCGAGGCCTTTGAATTCATCGCGGCTGGTGCCAGCGCTATCGAGATTTACACGGGGCTTGTTTACCACGGCCCGTTTCTGCCGTTCACAATTAACCGCGAATTGGGCGCTATCCTGGACGACAAACGGCTAAGTCTGGAGGACGCTGTTGGTAGCGCTGCAACCGCATCAAGCAGTGCAGCAAGGATTTCCTGAGGCGATTATCTTGGCCTGACTGAACTGTGTCCGACTTGTCTATTATTCCGACTCGTCTGAGACCGGCTTGTCTGTGTCCGACCTATCCTCCGACTTATCTATGACTGGCTAAATCGTTGTCTGACTTTTTTCTGGTCAGACCGTTACCTGATGTCGGGCGGTTCTTTCGGATCTGGCTGTTTGAGAGCTTCTTTGCTTTCAATATCTTCTCGGTTTTTGTTTTCGATCGTTGACGAACTTTTTCCAGACTCCACTGTCAAAGTCTTGTCCGGCTCGCTTCGACTTTCAGAGAGGATCGTGGCTGCGTGCGCGAATGCATCGCTATTGTCAAAACGGTCGGCGTTTTGTGCGCTCAATCTTTCCTTTTCTCTTAGCGGTTTTAAGTAGAATTCCGTCGCCAACAAAACTCCTGCAGTGGCGAGAGGCACAGCAATTAGGGCTCCGGCCACTCCTATCAATGACGCGCCGATTAAGATAGAGAATAGAACAATCAATGGATGAAGCTCGACCTGTTTGCCGAGCAAGTTGGGCACGATCACATTACTTTCCGCCCACTGTTCAGCTGCGAAAAGCAGAAAAACTGCTCCAGCCAATTCCGGGGATTGGTTGAATGCCACCACTAGCGATAGCACTGCCGTAATCATCGAACCAACGAACGGCACCAGGTTGAGCAGCCCGGAAAGCGCTCCTAGAAGAAGCGCGTGTTCGACTTTCAGTAAGCTCAGACCGATAGTCAGGAATGTCGACACGGCAAGACAAACCAGAAGCTGTCCGCGTATATAACCGCCTAATCGGGATTCCAGTGGGCGAATCAAAGTCGCCGCACGTTCTCGTTTTGCACGCGGCAGCCATTCTAATAATTTAGGCCATATGTCCTTTGCTTCGACAACAAAAAAGGCGGTGAGGAACATAACGAGGATGGCAGTGGCAAAAACAGTGACGAGGTCCGACGTAAAATGAATGGCATGCCCACTCGCTTTCGAGAGAATGTTCTTAATTTCAGCAGTGCTGACTGCAAACGTTCCGACGTTGTCACCAAGAGAGATGCTGAGCTTGCTGTACATAGCCGCGATTCGTTCTGCATAGCTCGGAAAGCTGCTGTAGAGGCTTTGTGCCTGCTCTTTCAACGTAGGAAAAAGTGCCAGCACCAGAACAGCATAAATTACTCCAACGATTACAAAGATCATAGCGACAGTTGCCGCTCTGGGAATCTTTTTGTTCAGTTCTAAATGCTCTGCTACAGGCGCGATTGAAGAAGCTAGAGTGATTGCGAAAACAAGAGCAATCAGGATGATCTTGATCTGGATCAGGATCCAGATCAGGATCACCGCGCCGATTAAGACCAGTGGACCTTTGTAGTAATCCGAACTCTGGGAGTGGATATTCACCGACTTGCTGTCAGAATCTGACTCTTCTTTTCTCATTATTTTGCACCGCGGGTGGTTTCAATCGATTTTAAAACTAAGCCTTCACTGCCTGCGGGCAGTTTGATTCCGACAGCCGAGATGGCGCTGTGTCTGGTCCATTCACTGGAGCCTCGAGTGCTCGCTTCCAATATCATGTCTTCGCCAATTTCCGTGTGGCTCTGCGCTAATTCAATTATGCCGGGGTCGTCGCTGTCTTTCCCTTTGAATATTAGATAAACAGGCGAATCTTGATCGCCGACTCGCTTCGAACAACGCACCTTCACAATCTTACATTTAGTTGGATCAAGCGATTCGTGTGGAAACCAAACATATAAATCGTCTTTATCACCAGCGTGTAAACCCAGTCCATCCGCCAGTTTTTCGATGTATCCTTGTCCGACTGGAAGTTGCTCCCATTCGGTTGCTGGAATTTTTGAGATTTCCCGGGGATCAGTTCTCAATCGTTTTTTTAAATTAGAATTGACATCAATTTTGACCTGGTGAGCCCCAACGTAGTATAGCGGCATGAGCTGTCCTAATTCTTTGGACCAGGCGTAAAAGTCCGTCACTGCCGTGGCTGGAACGTTGGGATCCGGGGTGGCATGCTCTTTCTTGGACAACCGAACGAACGTGATATTTTGCTTTCTTGTGGTCGCAATTGGTATCACGTGGTTTGCAAGTGGCGAATTCAATAGACCGATTAAAATCGCTTCTTCGCGTTCTCTAATCAATGGGAGTTCGGATGTTTTTTCACCTTGCTCCAGGTTTTGTTCTATTTCTTTTGAACTATCAAACGGCGGATTGATAACGACCAGTTTGCCTTGCGTTGTTTGCATGCGGTGCGTAAGTTGGATTTTGAACACCTGCAGTTCGCGCGCTCTGGCATTGGCATCTCGCACTTGTACCATCAGCAATAATCCCCAGCAGAGGATGATACCGGACAAAACTATTGCGCCGATCGCAGTGAAAATGATTCGCGATTTTTTAGTCAAAATATCAATTGCTGGAAGCGCCGACAATGACAGCAGTATGCAAAGTGGCGGCGCAATAAATATCGCGCCGACGGCTGCGGAGTCATCCCCGGATCCGGTAAGTTTTAAAACATGCAAGGAAACCAACAGCGCCGTAAGCCAGCTGCCTGCGAAGAACAGCGGTCGTAGCCAAATCGAGCCGATGAACAGCCGGATCGTTGTGATACTGAATACGGTGGCGAACAGAATAGGCAGGGCGCGTTGCATGCCTCTGCCGAAGTCTTGAACGCCGATTGTTTCGCCTGTAACCAGTGGCGAAAGGAACTGTGTGATTACGCTCGGAGAGTCGGGCGTGGAGCCAGCCGGCATGATCGACAGGTGCGGACCGACAAACAACAACGCCGTCAAAAAGAACACCGTCAGTCCCATGTACGAATTTAACGGCTTGATTCGCATAGGCCGGCCTTGTTCGGTAATAAACAATCGGCAAAGCGCGATGCCCACCACCGTTGCCACCGCGCCTCGCGCGTCGAGAGCGCCGGACAGAATCAGGCAAAGCAGAGAAACCCAGAAATACGGATTTTCGTTCAGGAGACGAAAACGCATATCTAAAAAGATCGCGTACAACGCAAGCAAATTACTCACGGCAATCGGCAGCATATTTGCCGGCAACACAAGGCTGCTGCATAAAGGCATCATCATGTAGAGCAGGGTCGTGAAAACGGCTGGTGCCGCGCCGATCCGGTTACCGTATCGGATTGATATATCCAGCGCTATCAAACTTGCCGTCAAGGCTGTCAGAGATGTGGCCAGGAAAGTCAACGCTCTGTACCACCAGGTGTGGTGCCCGAATACGAATACCTCAAGCGCGAGCAGTGGATTGTTGGACCAGTTTGCCTTAGTGATGTAATCAATTGACGAAGTCAGGTGCGGACCGAGCTTTTCGACTGCAATATATTCTTGCGGTAAAAAGCGAGTGGCAAAAAATTCTTGCACTACCAGAGCGACGCAGATCATCGTCAGTGAGAAGCCGAAGAAGAACTGCACTCGCATCGAGCGCCAGTCGAAGACCGCCGCTTCGAGAGTCATCTTGAAGGGCTGAGCTGTTTGTGCGAGTGGCAATTTTGTCATCGTTATTATTGCCCCAGCTGAAACATAATCGGATCAGAGAAATAGCCAACTACATCTCCGTTCTTTCCGGTTGCCGCAATTCTCAACTCGTAGAACCCGCCTCCGCCCAACTTCTTCAACCCGAATGGTATGTTGTCACCCTTCAGCGCGGTTGCCGTCCACGATGTTAGTGCCTTGTCGCATTTGGCCGCGTCGCGATAAGTATTCGTGTAATGCTCGAACCAGGCGTTCGGTCTGGAAATTTCGAATACTACGCCGGTAGCGCCACTTACCTGGCTGGCATCGTAATTGACGTGACCTAGCTTTCCGCCTGCTCTAATTACGCCGCTCTCGTCTTCGACGAAGTTCTTGCCGACAGGTTCGAGCGTGGGAATTGCATTGCGACCATTCAATAGTCCGACGCCATGAACGGAAATCGCGACGTCAGGTGACGGTGTTGAAATTCCTAATCGATGAATTTTGCCTCGTGCAAGCCAGCGTTTATGTTGGGAAACGTGGATTCGCATCCGATAGATTTTTCCGTCGAGTGGAACGGTGGTAACCAGTCCCTGTGCCGGATTATATCGACCCGAGGCGCTGCTGTTCCAATCTACTACGATTGGAATAGTCGCTGTCGCAGTGCCACTGCTTGCAGTATCGGCACTACTGGCGCTTTTTTTGTTATTTTTGGACTTTTCGTTGTCAGAATTTTCTCGATCGGAATTGTTCTCAACGGTTGAATGTTTTTGTTCTGCCGACAAGCACAAGTCCAGGAAATCCACGAAAGCAGGATCGATGTCTAAAACTGGTGGCATCAGGCGATTGTTGTTTTCGATCACGTGAACAAGACGCTCTGCGCCTTGCTTCGCCGCAGGAGGTGTGTTTGCGTTTGATGAGCCTTGCTGTTGACCAGGGGCGGGTGGCGTTGTCGTTTCGTTCGCAAGCGGCACAGTGGCAGTTCCCGGCACCGCGTTGCCGCGTGCGTCGATGTCCGTTGGCGGCAAGGCCTGACAGATCGCATCCAGTTTCATCTCCTGTGCGCCGGGCGTCAGGACGATAGAACCAAGCTTCTGGTCGTCGCGATTCCAATAGACGAATTGATTGTTTGCACCGGGTGCAATCATTTTTCTAACTCTCGAGATCCGGATCAGATCGTCGTCTCCGAAGAGCACGGGTTCAAAAGTGGCGACTCTTTTGACAATGTCTCTCTGATTTAGAGGAGGCGCGAGCAACACCGATAATGTCGCGGCGTTGTACAGCATATGCGCGCCTTTGTAGCGGTGCGGCAAGTTCAACAAAGCCAGATTTTCGGAATCTTTGAGCGAGCTTACTTTGCGATCCAGAGAATCTCGTAACGCTTTCAATTCTTGTCCGGCGTGGGTCCAGGCGCTATTGTTGCCGATTACCAGATAGCTGTAATAGCCAACTAAAGCAACTGCGACGATTGACGAGAGTCCACTTAGAGGCACTATATATGATGGCAATCGATTTTCTGCAGGCGTGCCCTTTGCGGCAGCTTCGCTTTCACTATCTCTTAGACTGTCGATGTCCGATTTGCTCCAGACCGGTGCGAATAGGGCGGCGAAGAACAGGCACAGCGGCGCCGTTCCCATATAAATGAAGCGTGAGCCCTGCAGGGTTTCGGTCAAGTTCCAAACCGGTATCGTGGGAACCATGACCAGGAAAAACCAGAGTGAAGCGAACGCCAGAATGCGAAACTGCAAGCCCCGCGCTTTAGTTAAAACGAATCGGCATGCGAAAAGCAGCAGTCCAATGGCGTATATGAAGAACAGCGGCCTGACTAAACGTTTCAACGGAAAGAATACTTCAGCGTTGAGCGGGAAGATAACGCGTTGTGCCGACGCTGTTGAGAACACACGTTCGAAGGTGGACGCGGAAAGGCCTTCGCCGATCGAGCCTTGATAGCCACCGGTCAATGAACCAAGTGCAACGGCGCGAAAACCCAGGTATACAACGAGTATGAGCCACATTTGCCAGGTAGCCACGAATGCGTTTTTAACTGATTTGAAAAGCGATGCACTCGTCGGAGTTCCGGTTTGAGTTGGAAACAGCACCATCAGCAGTACCAGAGCCGGCGGAAGCGTAACGGCCATCTCCTTTGAAATCAGGCTGATGACGAACAAACAAAGCGCCGCGATTTTACAAACGTGCTGCTGTTTTACGTCGGTAACTCTTCCGGCTCGAAGAAATAACCACATCGCCAATAAGTAAAACGCACAGCAAACGCTGTCCACGCGCGCGATTATCCAACTCACCACTTCTGCATGAAGAGGGTGGACTGCAAATAGCATTGCCGAGAGCAGCGGCAGATACGTCAACGCGTAAGCATTCCGATCCGCAAGGAATGGCTTGCATTGCGTTTCTTCATCAGGTTTAGTACTAAAAAGAAAAACAAACTCTCTGCCGACAAGATATAAACCAATCGTCGAAACGCATTGATAGATCAAGTTGGTCAGGTGGTATCCGGCAGCAGTACCGCCGAAAAGAAGTCGGTCGATCACAAGAGTGACGGAGATGAAGGGGCGATAAAAATTCGTTCCTTCTGTTTGTAGCCAAGTGGTGTAGAAATTTTTGAGCACCATTTCCGGATGCCCGTTGAACACTTCCTTGAGCCAGGCGACGTGAACGAAGTCATCGGCAAGGAAGTAACCGTCAAGGGTTTGCCAGTGCACGATTAAATTGAGCACGACGAGGACGGCTATGGCTGCCGACGGGAAATTATTCAGCCAGGTTAACCACTCGAAAAGCGAGAGTGGGCGGACGAAGCGAGTTTCAATTTTGGCTTTGGCGATTGTGTCGCAGGTCATGGCGATTGCTTTGAAGAGGCACGCTGACCTCATCGACATCATACATATGCGGGAGACCGCGATAACTTTTAGATGTTTTAGGTTATTTTGTTGTGTCGTGTTATAACGACAGTTTTTAGAGTCCTGTAAGCTTTAGAGCATTGTGATCAAGAATAGTTTGTGTTGGATGCAATCCTGTCCTGACCATCGGTCAGCAACAAGTTTTGATTGAAAACTAGCAAGATTGAAACACTTAAAAACGGCAGTACGACATTGTCTCAGGATTCCGCTAATCGAAATTTTCCGCCCGGCTTCCTTTGGGGCGCCGCCACTTCGCATTTTCAAATCGAAGGGTACACCTCTGAGATGCAGTCGCGCTTGTCTGACTGGTCAAGCTGGATGATGAGCCCGTCGAACATCATAGACGGTAGTAACGCTGAGCAGGCCTGTGATTTTTTGAATAGATATCTGGATGATATCTCGCTGATGGAAAGCCTGAACCTGAACGCTTTTCGAATCAGCATCAATTGGCCCGCCATCCTCATAGATGCACCGGGAACCGCTGGAGTGGCTCAACAGCTTGATCCTGAAGGCGTCGAATATTACAGAAGGGTGCTCTCGACGCTTAAAGAACGAGGCATCAAGACGTTCGTCACTCTCTTCCACTTCTGCCTGCCTACCTGGCTTGCTGACCAGGGTGGTTGGAACAACCCGCTTTCAGCCGAACAGTTTGGAACATTTACCACTCTTGTCGTCGATGCTTTCGGTGAATACGTTGACTACTGGCTGACTATCAACGAACCGATGGCGTACGTTTATCAGGGCTATGTCTCCGGGCAATGGACGCCGGGGCTGAAAAATGACTACCTGGCAGCGTTTGGAGTCGTGCGCAATATGCTGGTCGGTCACGCTGCTGCGTACCAAGCGATCAAAGCGAAGTATCCGAATGCTCCGGTTTCCTTCACCAATCACTGGCGACCATTCATTCCCGAGCAGCCGCTGAGCCCGCTTGATCACGCGGTTTGCATGGTGCGTGACAACATCTTCAATCAGCTCTTCCCTCAGAGTATTCAAACCGGCGTGTTTAAAGTGCCGCCTCCTCTGGGACTGTACAAAGTGCTGCGCTTGCTCGAAGGTCCGATCCCAGGTTTGAAAGGCAGCATGGACTACCTTGGAATAAATTATTACACTCGAGAATTATCTAGATTTAAGGCAGCCTGGCCGATCGATCCGTTTGGTGAAGCGTCTGATAAGACGCAGTTCAAAACCAATGCATTGGGCTGGGAGACTTACCCGGAAGGGCTCTATCAAGTTCTCACGCGTGACATTCGCCCATATCGCTACAACACCGACGGCAGTCTCAGAGAAATTTTCATCACTGAAAACGGCTACGCCGAGAAATTCGAGCGCCATCTAGACGAGGGCGATTGGTCGCTGGAAGACTCCGAAAGAGTCGATTATTTAGTCCGACACGTCAAAGTGATTCACGATGCAATCGCAGCCGGCGTGCCGGTTCGCGGCTATCTGCACTGGTCTCTGCTCGACAATTTCGAATGGGCGGAAGGTTTGCAGCAACGCTTCGGATTGGTTCGCGTGACTTACCCAAATCAGACCAGAGCACCAAGAAAAAGCGCTTACGTGTATGCTGATATAGCAGCTTCAAATGCCCTGAATAAGGACCTGCTACTGAAGCACCCGTCTTAAAATCCATAAGATTTGAGGATAAACAATTCATGATTTTTCGAAACCGGCTCGTCGGAAATTTGGTTTTTCCAATTGCTCTCAAAACGAGTCGACAGATTAAGTTGGTACTGAATGCGGTGGCAGTCGCGTTAGTGATCATCGTGGCAGGCGTGAGTGACATAGGAAGTGGAATCGGCAGCGGTTCCAATAGCTTTCTCTCGATGAATGCCGCGAGTGCTCAAGCGCAACCGGAAGTCCACGTCAAAATGGTAATGGTGCCGGAAAGCAAATCGATTAAGCCGGGCCAAGAATTTCTAGTTGGTGTCTCTTTCGAGATCGAACCAGCTTGGCATATCTATTATAAAGATGCAGGCGAAGCCGGCATGCCTACTTCGATTGAGTGGAAGCTGCCGCCCGGATTTACTGCCGGAGAATTGCTGTGGGAAAAACCTCACAAGTTTATCGACGCCGGGATCACCACATACGGTTACAAAGATAAAACTATAATCGCGGCGAAGATCACACCACCGGCTAATCTTGCCGTCGGCAGGACGATTAAGATCGAAGCTAATGCTAAATGGTTGTCGTGCAAGGAAATATGTTTGCCGGGGAAAGGAACGGTAGCGGTGAATTTGCCGGTATCTGCAAGCGAGCCGGACAAGGCTAACTCCGCGGCATTTTCGGCTATCGGCTTTAAAGATCCGGTGACATCATTGCCGGATGACGCGGGACATTCGGAACAAGTAACTCCGATCTCGTCATCAGGAACCGGGGGCGGCACGACATCAGGCGATTCGACCGGCACCGCCGGCACGTCGAGTGGAACGACAGCAGGAACGCCGAGTGGAACGGGTTCCACGACCGGAACCACCACGACCGCAACTAAAGCGAGTGGAACGTCTACAACTGGAACGTCTACATCCGACGGCGCAACCAGCACCACCGGCAGTGACTCTGTCGCCACCGGCGCCACCACGGACACTGACAAAATTCTCGATCAAATTTTCGGCAAGAACGGAGAGGGCGACTCCAAGCCCGAGGAAAGCGTTTTTTACTACTTCGGCTTCGCTCTCATTGGTGGCTTGATTCTGAATGTCATGCCGTGCGTGTTGCCCGTCATCGCAATCAAAGTGATGAGTTTCATCGAGCAAGCAGATGACGAACCCGCCCGAGTTCGGCAACTCGGGCTAACCTTCTCAGCCGGCATCATCAGCGCTTTTCTGGCCCTGGCGCTGATCGTTTTAGGCGTACGCGCGGCGGGTCAGTCTGTGGGCTGGGGCTTCCAGTTTCAGTACCCAGGTTTCGTTATCCTCATGAGCACGATTGTTTTGTTGCTTGCTCTAAGTTTGTTCGGTCTGTTTTACGTTTCGTTCAACGCCGGTCAAGACGGACTCGACAAACTGGCGTCCAAAGAGGGTTTCGTCGGCACGTTTTTTAAAGGCGTGTTAGCCACCACATTATCGACGCCCTGCACCGCACCATTTTTAGGCACCGCCCTTGGTTTCGCTTTTGCTCAACCGGATTGGATTGTGCTCGGAATATTTTTTATGAGCGGACTGGGAATGTCGCTCCCCTATCTATTGTTCACTGCGTTTCCCAGCTTAATGAAGTTCTGCCCCAGGCCTGGCGTGTGGATGGAAAAGTTCAAAGAGTCCATGGGTTTCGTCCTCATGGCCACCGTGGTCTGGCTTTTGTTCGTGCTCGGTCAACAAGTCGGACCGGAAGGACAAATGTGGGCAACATACTTTCTTTTGACCGTTGCTCTAGCGTCCTGGATCGTCAGTCGCTACACGGATCTCACCAGCACGCAGGACAAAAAAATCAAGGTCTGGTCTATCGCTGCACTACTGACAGTGGCAGGCGGTTATTTCTTTATCTTCAATCAACCATCGATTGCACTTTCCTTTGGCGGAATCAAATCAAAATCAGAAACTGCAGCCAACACCGAATCCAGTGACGGCACAGTCTGGAAGCCATTCACTATCAAGGCTCTTCAAGATTCTGTTGCGCAAAACAAAACAATTTTTCTCGACTTTACTGCCGATTGGTGCCTCACGTGTAAGTCGAACGAGAAACTATTTCTCAATACGCCTGAAGTTAATAGCAAGTTTCGAGATATGAAAATCGAGACTATGAAGGCTGACTGGACAACACAAGATCCGGACATCACAAAAATCTTAAATCGTTTTGGAAGATCCGGTGTGCCACTATATGTGGTGATCCCATCGGGACACCCGAAAGATCGAATTGTGTTGCCTGAAGTGATCAACCAAGGACTTGTTCTGGACGCTTTGGAAAAAGCTGGTCCAAGCAAATAGCGCTGAAGCTCAGGCTGCGTGCAACTGGCGCCTTGTTAGAAAGCTTTATGCTGGCGTTTAGATTGCTGTTGATTGGAACGATGTTGCTCAAGCAGACCGTTCTCGATTAGAACGGTCTGCTCGGAACGGTGTCGATTAGAACGCTGCCGCGTCTTGTGAATGAGGCGTAAACAAAAAGGCGGAGCATTGTGCCCCGCCTTTTAAATTTATTTGCTGTCGAGATTATCCGTGAATTGTTTTGTGGATAATTTCGAGCATTCCGTCGATTTTGGAAACGTCTGTTTCTTCGACGAACACGGCCAGAATGCCGACATCCACGTCCGTGAGGACCGTCGTCTTCTCCTGGTTTCCGATTTTGGTGAGCATGATCATTTGTCTCAGCTTACCGATCTCGAGTTTCTTGGTGGTCAGATTACTAGTCGAGAGAAGCGCTGTCGACAGGGCACCCATGATGTCCTTGTCCCAGCCTTCTTTAAGTGTTGATGCCATCACCAGACCATCGTGTCCGACGATGATGCTGCCGACGACGCCTTCGTATTTGTCGATTTTGTGGAGCAATTCCATGATGCCTTGACCGCGCGCGCTGCTGATGATGCGAGCGGTTGAGAGGTTCTGACCGAGCTTACGCTGTTCGCCGGCTTTGATGATGTTTTCAATTGCTTGATTGTCGATTAGAAGTTTGCCGATCGTCTTCATCGTTCCGACGCTATCGCCAGTCGCTTTAGGCGCGGTCGCAGAGCGTCCGGACAGCTTACCGAACTCTTTCAACTCTTTCTTGAGTTTGGCTGCCTCTGGAGTGTCAGAAACAGCCTCTTGGACTACTTCCTCTTCGTCTTCATCTTCGCCGTCTGCGGCTTTCTTGATGTCGTCTTTGATTTTGGCTGCTTGTTCTTTAGACATCGCCGGCATGTCGCCGGTTTGTTTTGCGGTTTTCTGCGCAGATTCCGCGGTGATGACTGGAATGCGATCGCCTGTCTCTACCAGCGATGCCGGTATTGCAAGTTCTGGTTCCTCGTCGCCATCTTTGACCTTCGCCAATGTCTCAGCGTTGACATCGAGTTGTTCGCCGGCTAGTCCGGCAAAGATGTCGTCGACGTCGGAGTCACCAAGTTTGAACAGGCCCTCATCTTCTGCGGCCTCTTCTTCATTATCATCACTCTGTTCTTTCGCCGCGTCAGCTTTCGACCCGGCCGTGAAGTCGCTGGTCGATTCTTGATCGTCAGCCGGCTCGGCTTCCTTCGCTTTTAATTTCACGTCGGCAACATTCAGTTGTGCTTCGGCTGGAGCGAGATTGCTGAACAGGTCATCGAGATCTTCATCGACGCCTTTATTGAAGATGAGCCCATCTTCTTCAGCTGGCTCTTCTTGTTCTTCAGCAGGCGCTTCAGCTTTGGCAGGCTCTTCTTGCGTTTCCGCTTCGGCCTCTTCGTCTTCTGGTTTAGGTTTGAAATCAGCGATGGTGCGCTGCGCTTCGGCTGGTGCGAGATTGCTGAAGACATCGTCGAGATCGTTGTCAATGCCTTGGTTGAAGATTAAACCTTCAGATTCTTCTTCAACTGCTTCGGTAACTTCAGGTTCTTCCGCCGGTTCGCTTCTCACTTCAGGCTGCTCTTCTTCCGGCTCTGGCAGCTTCGCTTCTTCTGGTTCTGGTTCCGATTCCGGTTCTAATCCTGGAACTTCCTCTTCTTCGGCTTTGACCGCTGCTTCTTCCTCGGTCGGCTCTTCGTCCGCTACTTCGCGCTGAGCCTCGGCAGGAGCGAGCGAAGAGAAAATGTCGTCGATCTCCGTGTCTACATTTTCGGCGAAGACTTTCTCGTCCTCTTCTTTAGCTTCAACTGGTTGTGCTACGACTTCCTCGTCCTCGTCGTCGCCGGATAGCGCCATGAAGCGCTGCGCCAGCAAGCCGGAATCGGTGTGTCCAGCAACTTCTTCAACTGTTGGTTGCACTTCTGGTGCGGCAGCCACGGTCGGTTCTGGAATGGTTTCGTCGGCACCGCCTCTGCCACCGGAATTTGCTTCGGCGCGGTCAAGTAAACTGGACAGTCCTGGTGAACCACCTATTGGGGAAGGCGGCTTGTTCTGCTGCATTCGACCGGCAAGTCCGCCCGGCTTTACATCAGATTTTTGACCGATCGGTGCGCCAGCACCACCTGCGGTGGCAGGTGCAGGTTTGGTTGGAACCAGTGGTTTCGGTGGTTCTTTGCCTACTGGTTTCGCCTGCCCTAGCGGTGTTCGTTTTGTTCCAATAAATCCTTTGGGCTTACCGGCGTCAGCTTTGCCAGTCACAGTTTCTTCACTGAACAAAATGGCGACGCGAATTTCTTCCGGAGTCGGCAGTGATTCGTAATCGACATCTTCCGGTTCTGAATCCAGTCGGTCGAGAAGGCTGCGTAAGTCTCCACCACCGGCGTGATCTTGTTGAACCGTAGTTGGCTTCAACGAGCCTGTGCCGCTGGCAGAGAGGGCTTGCAGTTTAGTAAATGTGCTTGTGTCGCGGCGCTTCTGCGCTTGCAGTCTGTTGCTGGTCGCGTTGGTAGGCGCTGCTGGAGCCGGAGAACCCGCGCGAGCGGCTGGTGCAGACGTGGTCGGCGATGGGTTGAGCGGACCGGAAAGCATCTCGTCGGAGGCATCAAGATCAATTTCAACCGGCGGCGTCATGATCGCATGTACGCTCTCAGCGCTGGTTGGTCCGCCTTTCTTCGCCATGACAGCTTCTTGAGGCGAAACCACAGCTTGCAAATCGGTCTTGGAAGAAGTCGTCAGTCCTCTCAGACCGCCTTTGGATTTCATGAAATCTTCGGCAGACTCAGCGGCTTGAAACCCGGGAGTGAGGTTGGCTTCTTCTGAACCAGGAAGCGCTGCAGCTTCAGGAGCGGCATCGTGATGCTTGCCGCCCTTCTGGAGTCGCTCCAAACCGCCGGCAGCAAAGTTATCGATCTGCTCGAGCTTGAAGAGTGCCATGGCTGCGCACAATCCACCCAGTTCCATTACACCGAGCTGCGCATAACTAAATCCTACGAAGCCGCCTGGCAGAAATTTCCAGAAGTTGAAGAAGAAATTGCCGAGAGCGCCATAGAGAGTCGAGAAAGCAATGATGGCGAGAAACGCTTGATACTTGTGGAGCAACGTGCCCTTTCCATAAATCACCGCCGCGCCGAGCAGCGCCACCCCGACGATTGCCAGAATCAGAACGCTCCAGTGGAAGGAGTTTCCCCCCGCCAATGCCGCTTGATCCGGAAGCATTACTGCCGCGATCCCGAAAATGATTATTGTTATCAACCCTAACGGCGAAAACTTGAATGACAACTTGTACATCTAACGATTTCTTGCCTATTTGTGACTGCCACGTGTGAGCTATATACCCGACCCAGAATTGATCTAGTAATTTCACTTACACATTATGTCAAAGAAGGAAACCCGTTGCTGTGTGTTGGCAACCCGAATCAGGCTCGAAACTTGGCTTTGACCCTGGATGCCAAGGAGTCTCTGACTTTGGCGAGCGATTTGTCCAACTCGTCGGCGGTCAGTGTTTTTTCTCTGTCTTGAAAGGTTAAACGGTAAGAAAGGCTCTGTACGCCTTCCTCGAGTTGATATGTACTGACAAGCTCGACTTCCGTCAAGGCGGCGCCGCCGGAAGCTTCAATCACTGAAACTACGGCTGATTGCGGCACTTCCTCTTGCAAGTCGATAGTCAGATCTCGGGTGACCGACGGCGTCTGAGCCGGCTCTTTGAAAGTTTTCTCGACTCGATTTTTCGATATCTGTTCGATATCGAGCTCGAAAACGAAAGCTGCTTCCCGCATGTCGTGTTCTGCCAGATATTTCGGGTTTAACTCACCGATGAAACCGAGCCTGACAACTTTGTCTTCTAATTTTCCTTCGATGTCTCGCGGAAATTTATCAGCCGGAGCTACTGCTATCTGACAGACCCGATAAGGATGCATAAAGGACGGATTAGAAGCAGTTTTGTAGAATCTCAGACGCTTGGTCGGGATGCCGGCGGCTTGGAGGACGTTTTCCACGACGCCTTTCATGCGAAAGAAATCGACGGTTTCTTGCAGCGTCGGTTTGCTCACCACTTTGTCTTTCTGCTTTTCGCTCTTGGTCACCTGATTTGCCAGCGTGCCCGCGATTATTCCGCCGACCAGATGCTTTTCTTGGACGCCTGTATTCCACTTGTCGCGCGCTTTGTCGGCGGCTTTCTCGTAAGAGCGTCCGGTTTCGAACAGCCAAACATCTTTGATGCCGCGGTCATGATTGTACTTAACAGCGTCGACCAATCCTGGAATTAAACTCTGGCGCAACACCTGGTGGTCTTTGGAGAGTGGGTTCAGCACTCGGATTTGGGATGCATTGGCGGCTGTTGATTCGGATTTCTGAGCACCGGAACCATTGTCTTTTGAGTGTTCAGCGCCGTTGCTGCTGTTGATCGCTGACGAAAGGTCTTCGTCGCCTGTGAGACTTCCTAACCAGGCTTCAGAGAGACCCTGAGCCGAAAGTCCGTTGCGCAAGTCGTTGATCAACCGATCCTGTCGCTGCGGAGAAGTTGACGAACGCGGCATGGCCTCAGGTAAATTGTCGTATCCAAACAGTCTGCAAACTTCTTCGATCAAATCAATTTCGCGAGTTACATCCTGGCGCCGGAAGCTCGGCACTGACACTGTGATCTGGTCTGGCTTGACGTCTTGCGGGTCGGCTGTGAAACCGAGACTGGCAAGAAATTTGACCGAGTCTTCTGCGGAAATTTCGACATCGAGCAATTGTTTGACGCGGCTCATACGCATTGAAACCTTGGTAGGCTCAGTCTTTGGGCTACCTGACTCGAAGAAACTTTTTACGACGGTGGTGTCGCCGCAGTATTTCGAGATCAGATAAGTGGCGCGGTCAGAGGCGTTCTTCACCGATTCGACATCTACTCCGCGTTCAAAACGCAATGAGCTGTCGCTGGAGAGTCCCGTCAATCGGCTGCCTCGGCGCACTCTTGCCGGAGCGAAAGCGGCCGCTTCCAGGGCGATTGATGTTGTAGTTTCGCTGATTTCAGAATCTTTGCCACCCATGATTCCCGCCAGACCAACGACATCTTCGCCGTCTGTGATCGCTAGAATTTCGTCGTTCAAATCACGCACTTTGCCATCAATCGACGTCAATTTTTCGCCGGACTGGGCGCGCCGAACTGCAAGAGTCTGAGCTTTTACCTTCGCTAAATCGTAGGCATGAAGCGGCTGCCCGAGTTCCAGCATGACATAGTTAGTGATATCAACGACGTTGTTGACCGATCTCAAACCAAGCGATTCCAGACGGCGAGCGAGCCATGCTGGTGATGGACCGATTTTGACGTTCTCAATCAATCTAATAGAGAAGTACGGACAATCTTCGGTCGATTCGATTTTAGTTGTGAAACCTGAGGCTTGAGCCTGGTTATCGGCGCCTGCGTTTTTCAAATCCCAGTCGGGAAGTTTGAGTTGGCGACCCATTAGGGCTGCCACTTCGCGGGCCAAACCGACCACACTCATTGCATCGCCGCGATTGGAACGGGAGCCGACGTGAAAAATATACTCGGGTTTCAAGGACATATGTTCGATCATATCGACACCGAGCGGAAAGCCTTTCTCTCCAGGTTTCGACAAAATGTAAATGCCTTCGCTGTCACCGTCGGTGATACCAAGCTCAGGTGGCGAACAAAGCATGCCGTTGGAATGAACGCCGCGAATTTCTGACGCTTTGATCTCCAACTTATCGCCGGTCTTGCGATTTAAAACAACCGCACCCGGCAAGGCCACCGGGATGCGTTGACCGACTTCAATGTTTTGCGCTCCACAAACAATCTCTACCGGATCGGCACCATCGGCGAGGCGGACTTTCGTGAGCCTGATTTTATCGGCATTGGGATGCACTTTGATGTCGAGAATTTCGCCGGAAACCACAGGACCGGTGATATTCGGTCCGGAAGTTGAAATTTCCTCGACTTCGAAGGCGCCCATTGTGAGCTTATCGGCAACTTCCTGAGGAGTGAACCCGGTCAGATCGACATAGTCGCAAAGCCAGCTGTATGAGAGTTTCATTTCAAATCCTGATGAATTGTGGTTCTGTGTTTGGTGATTCGCTTGCGATGGAATGAGCGATTAAAACTGTCGCAAGAAACCCATTTAAAACTGTCGCAAGAAACGCAGGTCATTGTTGTAGAAGTGACGGATGTCGTTGATGCCGAACTTCAGCATGGCGAGCCGTTCTATACCCATACCGAAGGCGAATCCGGACCATTCTTCCGGATCGATACCGGCGCCGGTAAGAACGTTAGGATCGACCATTCCGCAACCGAGCAGTTCCAGCCAACCTCTGCCGCCGCAAGTTCTGCAACCGGAGCCCTCGCAAAACGGGCATTGGCTGTCGAGTTCTGCGCTCGGTTCTGTAAACGGGAAAAAGTCCGGACGAAAACGAGTTTTCAGAGGCTTGCCGAAAAGCTCACGGATAAAGGCGTTTAGCGTTCCCTTCAATTGACCGAAGGTGACATCTTTGTCGACTAACAAACCTTCGACTTGATGGAAAAGCGGGAATTTACGTGCATTGATCTCTTCGTTGCGATAAACGCGACCCGGCGAAATCACTCGCAGTGGCGGCTTGGAATTTGCCATCACGCGAACCTGGACGGTCGAAGTCTGGCTCCGCAAGAGGACGTCCGGACGAACGTTGGTATAGAACGTGTCTTGTTCGTCGCGAGCCGGGTGGTCTTGAGGTGTGTTGAGGGCGTCGAAATTGTAGAAGTCGGTTTCGACCTCAGGTCCGTCGGCGACTGTGAAACCCATGCCATAAAAAATCGAGATGATTTCTTCGGTCACTTGCGTGAGCGGGTGAATATGACCGAGTTCCAGCCGAGTGCCCGGCAGCGTCACATCGATCTTCTCCAGCGAAAGCCGCGCCGTCAGCGCCGCTTCGTCAAGAGATCGTTTGCGCTGATCGTGGGCGGACTGAATTTCGTCCTTCACTTCATTGGCGACCTGACCGACACGTTTACGTTCGTCTCCTGCCAATTGGCCGAGTCCGCGCAAAATTGTCGTAATCGCGCCGTTTCGGCCGATAAATTTCAGACGCAATTCTTCCAGCGATTCCAAATTTTCGTTTGCAGCTATGTCCCTGACCGCTTCCTGCGCCAGATCTCTGAGCTGTTGCTCAAGTGTCATAACAAAGAGCCTCCATATGACCTTAATAAAGTATCAGACAGGCTAGCTCTTTAACTCGATTCGAGCTTGAGTGTTTGCGATTTGCAATATGGGGAGTTAGGTCTTAGTTGCCGTACAATTTCCTTTTGGTGGCCATCGACGAAGTGATTGATTTGATCAAAAGAAGGTTTACGCCTAAGAAGAGAACGATTCCGAACACCCGTATATCGGTTGTGGTTCTCAACAAGGACGGCGAAATCCTGCTTGTCAGGCATAAAAAAGGAAACCAGCGCTACTGGGTATTGCCGGGCGGGCGCCTGGAATACGGCGAAACATTCGAAGAGTGCGCGGTCCGCGAGGTCAAAGAAGAGACCGGACTGGATGTCGAGATGGAACGATTTCTCTATCTCTCCGAGGCAATCGCGCCCGACCGCAGTCGCCACATTGTAAACATCTTTATCAAAGCCAAAGTGACCGGCGGGACCATGAAACTGGGGGACGAACCAGTGCTTGCCGGAGTCGAATTCGTAAAGCTTGAAGAGCTGGCTCAGATAACGCTCTTCCCGCCTGTCAGCGACGAGATTATCGAGACCCTGTCGCGAGGTTCAAACGGCGGAATTCAATTCCTTGGCAACCTGTGGGTATAGCCAAATCTGGCGTGTTGACGGTATCATTGGACATTCCAGCCCCCCAGGTCTGTTTCAGGCAATGAGAGGGGCGAGATCACGCCGAGATGAATTCTTTTCGTCAAGCCGAAAAGACAGTGCAGGATGTCGTGAGACCCAGCACGGTTAGACCGACGCAGTGAGTCGAAAGACCGGGCACAAACGGTTCTCATAGAAAACAACGGAGATAAGCCAATGGCTGAGCAAAGAGGAATGAAGCGCGCTGCTAAAGTGCTCAAGCGTTCACGTCGACTGAGAAAGAAAGCTAAAGACGCAAATTTGAGACGTCTGGAACGGCTGCTCGAAGCTCCGGCTTCCGCACCTGAAGAGACCAAAGAGTAGTCCTTCAAGCATTTAAAACAAACCATCGCTGGTAGCGAGCCTCACAACTGAGCTCGCACCGGCGATTTTGGC
>Ga0163151_10000377_pt1 | contig 79775 bp, 77 predicted proteins | sample OliLakLV19MP5IB2_FD_145596 | JGI IMG/M metagenome (GOLD analysis project Ga0163151, IMG submission 145596) | Freshwater microbial mat bacterial communities from Lake Vanda, McMurdo Dry Valleys, Antarctica - Oligotrophic Lake LV.19.MP5.IB-2 | ecosystem: Environmental > Aquatic > Freshwater >...
TTCGGAGCTCTTCGAAATCTCCCGTGTGCGACGGGGAGAAGTATGCGCCGGTTTTGGAGGTGTAGGATAGATTTGCACGCATCCAACAAAGTTGGAGCGCGGGCCTCCGGCCAGCAATGGCGCTACAGCTTGAAAAACTTGCTTTAAAGCGGGCCGGAAGCCCGCGCTCCAACCTGCAAAGGGCGGCGTCTGTCCGTGGATAGCTTGCGGCCTAGCGCTGCATGTCGCCCAAGATTGCGAGGACCTCGAAGCCCAGCACGACCGAGCCAACAACAACCGCAGCAACCAGAACGAATATCAGGAGCTGCAGCCAATCCGGATCTTCGCGTAGCGCACGTTCCTTTGGCGGCTCATTCCGCCTCGCATAAGCGTACACGCCGCGAACCACGTAGCCAAAACTCGCCAACCCGGCGAGCCCAATGACGAAAGGCCGCATGTCATCGGATGAACCTCCGAGAAACCAATGGGCACCAATGCCTGCCCATATCAGCGCGCCCAGCATCCATCCTGCCCAGGCAGGTACGCGTGATTCGATGCGCATGACGTTCCTACCGCAAACTCGCGTTGATCTTTTCCAAATCCGCAACTGACGGAATGAGATCGGCGTCCGGCAGTTTGTTCAGCGGCGTCATCACCGTGTTCATTGAATCGTGCAGATCGCCGGCGTTGGGATCGACGTAGAGCAAGCCCGTCACGATCTCGCCCATCGCCGATTTGCGCGCGAGGTAGCCAAGCGCTTCGTTGCGATCGGTGGCGTCGTAATCGTCTTCGATCTTGCGCAGGCGCAGGATTGAGCCGTCGTGTTGGCGGACTTCTTTCAGTTCACCTGGCTTGTAGTCCGCCTTGATCGGCGCACGCGGGGTGATGACGTCCATGCGGTTCACGGCTTCGTTGTGCTCGCGCACGTAATCGAAGCTCTTGGTCGAGCCGACGTGGTTGTTGAACGCCACGCAAGGGCTGATGACATCGAGGATCGCGGTGCCTTTGTGGCTGAGCGCGCCTTTGATCAGCGGCACCAGCTGGTGCTTGTCGCCAGAGAAACTGCGGCCAACGTAGGTGGCGCCGAGCTGCAAGCCGAGCATCACAAGATCAATGGCGGAATCCTTATTCTCTGCGCCTTTCTTGGCCTTTGAGCCTTTGTCGGACGTGGCGGAAAATTGACCTTTGGTGAGGCCGTACACGCCGTTGTTCTCGACGATGTAAGTCATGTTCACACCGCGGCGTACGGCATGGCAGAATTGGCCAAGGCCGATAGAGGCGGTGTCGCCGTCACCGCTCACGCCGAGATAAATCAGATCGCGCGCGGCGATGTTGGCGCCGGTGAGAACGGACGGCATGCGGCCGTGAACGGCGTTGAAGCCGTGTGCGGGGCTGACGAAATAATCCGGCGTCTTTGACGAGCAGCCGATACCCGAGAATTTCGCGAGCCGATGCGGCGCAAGGTCGATCTCGAAGCAGGCCTGGATGATCGACGCACTGATCGAGTCATGTCCGCAGCCGGCGCAGAGCGTCGAGATGCGGCCCTCGTAGTCGCGGCGAGTGAAGCCGAGTGCGTTCTTTTCGAGTGATGGGTGATGCAGCTGCGGCTTGGCGATGTAGGTCATTGCGCGTTCTCCCGCAGCGCGGCCGCGTGCGGGCCTCTGAGTTTTTCGGTGATAGCCCGGATGATGAAACGCGCCGTGATCGGCGTGCCGTCGTAGTGCAGCACGGAGACCAGCCGCGCCGGATCGATGCCGCCCTCATTCACCAGCAGCGACTTCAGCTGGGCGTCACGGTTCTGCTCGACGACGAACACTTGCTCATGGTCGTGGATGAACTCGAACACGTCATTGCAGAACGGGAAGCTGCGGATACGCATGGAATCCAGGTGGATGCCATGACCCTCCAGCGCGCACAGCGCTTCTTCCATCGCCGGATCGGTCGAGCCCATGAAGATCACACCGTCAGGCGTGCGCTTCTTGGCTTTGTGAATGATCGGCGCCGGCACGTGGGATTTCATCGTCTCCCACTTGCGCAGCAGGCGCTCCATGCCTTCGGTGTAGTCCTCGCCTTTTTCGCTGTAGCGCGCGTCTTTGTCGTGGCTTGAGCCGCGGGTGAAGTAGCTGCCTTTGGTCGGATGCGTGCCGGGGAGCGTGCGATACGGCACGGCGTCGCCATCGACGTCGCGATAACGGCCGAACGGCACGCCCTGCTCCAGATGCTCGTATGACAACACCTTGCCGCGGTTGAGGTGACGCTTGGCGTCCCACTTGAAGGGCGGCGTCAGCCATTCCTGCATGCCGATATCGAGATCGAGCATGACGAAGACTGTGGTCTGGAAAAAGTCGGAAAGATCGAACGCTTGCGCACCGAACTCAAACGCTTCGGTCGGGTTGCCAGGAAACAGGAGCGGATGCTTGGTGTCGCCGTGCGAGGCGTAGGCCGCCAGCATCAAGTCCGATTGTTGCGTGCGCGTCGGCATGCCGGTTGAAGGCCCGCCGCGTTGCACGTCAAAGATCACGGCCGGGATTTCGGCGTAGTACGAAAAGCCGACGAACTCATTCATCAGCGAAATGCCGGGACCCGACGTGCAGGTGAAGGCACGCGAACCGGCCCATCCGGCGCCCATGACCATGCCGATCGAGGCGATTTCATCCTCGGCCTGCACGATGGCGAAGCGATTTTTTCCGTCCGGGTCCTTGCGGAGTTTATCGCAATATTTCTGAAAGCCCTCGGCCAGCGAGGTGGACGGCGTGATCGGATACCAAGCGCAGAATGTTGCGCCGCCATAAACGGCGCCAAGCGCAGCGGCGTCATTGCCCTCGACGAAGATGCGATCGCCAACCTTATCAGCGCGCTTCAGCTTCAAGCCAATCGGCGCGAGGTGATCCTTCGCAAACGTGTAGCCAAGCTCGAACGCCTTCAGGTTTGGCGCGATCAGCTTGTCTTTGCCTTTGAATTCCTCGGTGAGCAGCTGCTTCACGACCTCGGTTTCAAAGCCTAGGAGCTGCGCCAGCACGCCGATGTAGCAGATGTTCTTGAACAGCTGACGCTGGCGCGGATCGGTAAACTCCGCTGCGATCAGATCGGTGAGCGGCGCGCCGATGATGGTGATGTCGTCGCGAAACTTCGACGCCGGCAGCGGCTTCGACGAATCGTAAAGCAGATAGCCGCCCGTCTCGATGCCCTTCACGTCGGCGTCCCAGGTCTGCGGGTTCATCGCCACCATAAGATCGATGCCGCCCCGGCGCCCGAGCCAACCAGCCTCGGACACGCGGACCTCGTACCATGTCGGCAGGCCCTGGATGTTCGACGGGAAAATGTTGCGCGCGCCCACGGGCACGCCCATGCGCAGGATCACTTTCGCAAACAGGCCGTTGGCGCTCGCCGACCCCGAGCCGTTTACGTTGGCAAACTTGACGACGAAATCGTTGGTCGCGGCGAGAGGCTTGGCCATGCTTGGGTGCGGCGCCTTAGTGATCCGAGATGTCAGCGGCCAGTCCGCCAACGCCGGGGGAACTTAATAGCCGGTCACGGGCGGCAATTGAAGAGCTTAGCCGGGCGCCAATTGCTCGGCGGGCGTCGTGGAGACCGATGTTTGGCTGGCGCTGAAAACGATGGAGGCGTTCTCAAATGGCCGGCGATAGCGCGCGAGGGTTTCGCGGCTCATCGTCCGGTAGCCCATGACGGGCTCGACCACTACGAAGCGCTCGGCGTCATAACCCACCACCAGCACATAATGATCGACCATTTCGAGACCGGTCACTTCCGATACGCGCCCTACCCGGGAGGTGATGAAGTCACCGGCGCGCCCGATCACGGGGGCATTGGCGCCGGGATAGGTGATGCTTTGGACGAACACGGAGGGCACACGGATCGCGACCAACACCGGCCGGCCACTCTCAAGCTCCCGGATCAAGCCTTCGGCAGGCAGGCGGACGCCGTTGGCCAATAAGCCGTTCGCACGTGCGAGCGTCAGCACTTCTGCGATTGTATAGCCGTCCGGCGAAGTTGGCGGGTGCGCTGCATAGATTGCCTCGCCCGTTGTCGGGGCTGCGGGCAGGCGCCAATAATTGATGACGCTTGCGAGAACATGCGCGCCGCAGGAATCGCGCCGGGTTTGGTGATCATGCGCGACCGGCAGGACCAAGGCGTTCGCGCCCACAGCGGGCGCGAAGCCGTCGAAACTATTGTTGGCGCTCTGATGAGCAAACTCGTTCACGTTGGACGTCGGCGTAACCGCACATCCAGCCGCACAAAGCGCCAACAATAGCGCGCTGAGGCAAACCTCAGATTTCACCGTTAGCTTATGGCGACGACGACAACCACAACGAGCAAGCCGATCAGCAACCATTGCGTGTTGGTGATGCCGGCTTGGTATTGTTGTGCTTCTTCAGGCGACATGACGACGACTTCGTAGCCTTGGTCCTGATATGCGGCGACTTGCGCAGCATCACTGGCGCTTAAGCCGTATTGCTGCAGTTCTGCGGTCGTGAAGGCTTGCGGCTCAACGGCGCGGAATTGCTCCGTTTGCTGCTGCGCCATTGCGAGCGGCGCGAATGACGTGAATGCGACGCCAAGCGCCAGCGCAGTTATGAGACGTTTCATGGGATGCTCCCCTGTGATGTTCACGGAAAAATGGGAGCGACGCTGGGCCGAAGGGTCATGCGCGCCGACTATTTTGGCGGCTACCGATTTTTCGGCAATCGCAGGAAAGGTGCGCAATTTGCACACAACACAAGTTCCCACGCCCACACCGACGCTAACATGGGCGCGGCGCTCAGCAAGCTAATTCGCGGTTGGGAACTTTTACTTCGCCAGCACAGGTTCGCGTTTGCGAGATGACGACTTCGGCGCGCAGCCCGCTTGGGTGGTATCGAGCAAAAATTGCTGCATATCCCACGCGCCGGTCGGACAACGCTCAGCGCACAAGCCACAGTGCAAGCAGACGTCTTCGTCCTTCACCATCACGCGGCCGGTCTTCAGACCATCTTGAACGTAGAGATCTTGCGTGAGGATCATCGCCGGCGCGTTGAGGCGCTCGCGAAGTTCCGTCTCCTCGCCGTTCTCCGTGAACGTAATGCAATCCATCGGACAAATATCGACGCACGCGTCGCACTCGATGCACGCCGGCGCCGAGAACACTGTCTGGACGTCGCAGTTCAAGCAGCGCTGTGCTTCTTTGTAGCCGAGCAGCGGATCAAAGCCCTTCTCGACCTCAATCTTCACGTTGCGCAGCGCAACTTCCGGCTCAACGAGCGGCACCTTGTAGCGAAGATCGAGCGAGATATCGTTGTCATAGGCCCATTCGTGGATGCCCATTTTCGTGGACATCATCGACACACCAGGCGGCGGCCGGTTGTTCACGTCCTTGCCCTGGCAATAGAGGTCGATCGAAACGGCTGCGTCGTGTCCGTGCGCGACGGCCCAGATGATGTTCTTCGGGCCGAAGGCAGCGTCGCCGCCGAAGAACACGTTCGGCACGGCCGATTGGAACGTCACCTCATCAACGACTGGCATGTTCCATTTGTCGAAGGTCATGCCGATGTCGCGTTCGATCCAGGGGAACGAGTTCTCCTGGCCAACGGCCATCAGCACATCATCACACGCATGGTGGATATCAGGTTCGCCTGTCGGCTCGAGGCGCTTCTTTCCGTCCTTCTCAACCCAGTGCATCTTCGTGAACAGCACGCCGGTGAGCTTGCCGTTCTCGTGGGTGAATTCCTTCGGATTGAGGAAATTGAGGATCGGGATGCCTTCGTGCTGGGCGTCTTCTTTCTCCCAGGTCGAAGCCTTCATCTCATCGAAACCGGAGCGCACGACGACCTTGACGTCTTCGCCGCCAAGGCGGCGCGACGTGCGGCAGCAATCCATGGCTGTGTTGCCGCCGCCGAGCACGACGACGCGCTTGCCGATCTTTTCGACATGCTCGAACGAGACGCTGGAAAGCCAATCGATGCCGATATGGATATTGGCGGCGGCTTCCTTCTGGCCCGGCAGGCCAAGATCGCGGCCACGCGGCGCGCCGGTGCCGACGAATATGGCATCCCAGCCTTGCGCCAGGACGTCTTTCAAGGAATCCACATGCGTGCCGAAGTGCGTTACCGGCTCATAGCGGAGGATGTAATCGACTTCCTCGTCGATCACGCTTTCGGGCAGGCGAAAACGTGGGATCTGGGTGCGGATCATGCCGCCGCCCTTCTTCTCCGCATCGTAGATGTGGACTTCATAGCCAAGCGGCAGCAGGTCGCGCGCCACGGTCAGAGAAGCTGGTCCCGCGCCGATGCAAACGATGCGCTTGCCGTTTTTCTTGGTGGCGGGCAGCGGCAACAGGTGATCGATCTCACCCTTATTGTCGGCGGCGACGCGCTTCAGGCGGCAGATCGCGACCGGCTCGGGTTTGCCTTGCTGTTCTTCAACGCGACCGCGGCGGCATGCAGGCTCACATGGGCGATCGCACGTGCGCCCGAGAATCCCGGGAAACACATTCGACTTCCAATTGACCATGTACGCATCGGCATAACGCTGCGCGGCGATCAGGCGGATGTATTCAGGAACCGGGGTGTGAGCCGGACACGCCCACTGACAATCGACAACCTTGTGGAAGTAGTCGGGGTTCGCGATGTTAGTGGGCTTCAAGCGGCCTGCTCCCTCGTGCGGTCAGGAAGCTACTCCGCCGAACCGCGTCGCGGCAATCGCTAAGCGCTTGATTGCTCGGCGGCGGCTCGCGATGGTCGGTCCGCATGAGCTGGCAATTCTGGATCGACCGCGGCGGCACGTTCACCGACGTAGTGGCGCGCGGCCCCGGCGGCGTCGAGGTGGTGAAAAAGCTGCTGTCGGTAAATCCCAGCCGCTATGACGACGCCGCACTTGAGGCGATGCGAGTCATTCTCAAAGAGCACAACGCGACCTTCACCGACGTCGAGGCGGTAAAGCTCGGCACGACCGTCGCAACCAACGCACTGCTTGAGCGCAAGGGCGCGGACGTGGTGCTCGTGGTGACCGAGGGGTTTGGCGACGCGCTGGAAATCGGAACGCAAGCGCGGCCGGACATCTTCGCGCTTCACATCGTCAAACCGGATTTGCTGCAACGCCGCGTAGTCGAAGTGCGGGAACGGGTCACGGCTGAAGGCGAAGTGCTCACGCCGCTCGACGAAATGCACGCGCGTGCAGCATTGCAGCGCGCGTTTGATGATGGCTTCCGCGCCACCGCGATCGCTTGCCTGCACGGCTGGGCTTATCCCGCGCACGAGCGCCGCATTGCCGCGATCGCGCGCGAAATCGGCTTTACTCAGATCAGCGTGAGCTCCGAGATCAGCGGCCTGATCAAGTTCGTGCCGCGCGCGGATACAACGGTGGCTGACGCGTATCTCTCGCCGGTACTGCGCGAATACATCGATGGTTTCGAGCGCGGATTTCTTGGACCGCCGGCACCCTCGCCGGCAACTTCGTTTGATCCTGGCGCCGACGGGGTTTGGCCTGAAGAAAGAGCCGGCGAGGGCGCCGGCGGTCCAAGAAATCCGCTGCTGTTCATGCAATCCAACGGCGGCTTGGCGCATGCTGACAGCTTCCGTGGCCGCGACGCGGTGCTCTCGGGGCCCGCTGGAGGCGTGGTGGGTATGGCCGCGGCGGCGCAGCGCGCAGGCTATGATCACGCGCTGGGTTTCGACATGGGCGGCACCTCAACCGATGTCTCGCACTTTGCCGGAGCATTCGAGCGCACGAATGAAACCATGGTGGCCGGTGTGCGGCTCTCCGCGCCGATGTTGCAAATTCACACCGTGGCGGCAGGTGGCGGCTCAATTTGCTTTTTCGATGGCATGCGTCTGCGCGTTGGGCCGCACAGCGCCGGCGCCGATCCTGGTCCGGCGTGTTACCGCCGCGGCGGGCCGTTGACGATCACGGACTGCAACGTGGTGCTCGGCCGCGTGCGGCCAGAGTTCTTTCCCGCGATCTTCGGGCCAAACGCAGATCAACCGCTTGATCGCGAAATCGTCGAACGCCAGTTCGCGGCGCTGTGTGCCGAGATCGAGGCGAGGACTGGTCACGCCATCGCACCGCAAGATGCAGCCGAAGGCTTTCTCCGCATCGCCAACGAAAACATGGCCGAGGCGATCAAGAAAATCTCGATCCAGCGCGGCTACAATCCGGCGGAATATGTGCTCGTAGCGTTTGGCGGCGCCGGCGGCCAGCATGCGTGCGCGGTTGCGGATGCCGTTGGAGCTGAGACGATATTGCTGCATCCGCTCGCGGGCGTCCTGAGCGCCTGGGGCATTGGGCTCGCGGATGTACGCGCTGTCGCTGAGAGCACGATTGAGGAGAGGCTTGCGAATGCCGATGACCTCAAGGCACGCGCAGCGGAACTTGTTCAACAGGCGGGCGCGGCGCTCGGGGCGCAGGACAACGCTCAGTTTGTCGTCTCGGTCACCGCCAATCTGAAATACGACGGCGCCGACTCCGCTATTCCCTTCACATTTGCCGATGCATCCGCCTTAGCGGCGGCGTTCGAAGCGGAACACCGCAAGCGTTTCGGTTTCACGGACCCGACCCGGGCGATCATCGTTGCTTCACTCTCGGCAGAAGCGGTGACTAGTGTGGCTTCGTCCGCCGCCGCCGCTCCGCGCGACAAGCCGGCGACCATCCCGAAGCCACTTCGTTTAGTGGCGGCAATTGAGGCCGGTGCGGCGACGACAGCGCCAGTCTATCTTCGCGAGACCCTTCCGGCTGGTTTCAAACAACGCGGGCCGGCCATCATCCTTGAGAACGGCGCCACAACGTACATCGCTGCCGGATGGACGGGTCAGATCAATCAGCACGGCGATCTCATCCTTACGCGCACCACGCACATCGAGCGCGCCGCCATTGGCACGAAGGCTGACCCGATCCTGCTTGAAGTGTTCAACAATCGCTTCATGGGCGTGGCCGAGGAGATGGGCCTGGCGCTGCAGACCACGGCGTCTTCGGTCAACATCAAGGAGCGCTTGGATTTCTCTTGCGCGGTGTTCGATGAGACCGGCGGTTTGGTCGCGAACGCGCCGCACATTCCGGTGCACCTCGGCTCGATGAGCGATAGCGTACGCGAAATTATTCGCCAACGCGGCGATGCGATGCGCGCGGGCGATATCTACATGCTCAACGCGCCGCACGCGGGCGGCACGCACTTGCCTGACATCACCGTGATCGCGCCCGTTATTCTGGGCGGCGATAACCGCCCCGCCTTCTTCACCGCGGCGCGCGGTCACCACGCCGACATTGGCGGCATCACGCCCGGCTCAATGCCGCCAGACTCGAAAAGCATCGAGGACGAAGGCGTCTTGATCGAAAACTTCCTGCTGGTGCAGGACGGGCTGTTGCGTGAAGCGGAAACGCGGGCGTTGCTTGCCTCCGGCCCGCATCCGGCGCGCGACATCGATCGCAACATCGCCGACCTCAAAGCGCAGATCGCCTCGGTTACGCGCGGCACGCATGAGCTAACGCGTCTCGTGAGGCACTACGGCCGGGATGGCGTCGCCGCCTATATGCGACACGTTCAGGATAATGCCGAAGAGCAGATCAAGCGCGTGATCGATACGCTGAAGCCTGGCGCGTTCGAAGTGACGATGGACAGCGGCGCGACCGTTCGTGTCGCCATCACGCCAGATCACACCGCCCGGAGCGTGTGCGTTGATTTCACCGGGACGAGCCCACAGCAGTCGAGCAACTTCAACGCACCTCTCGCGATCACGCGCGCGGCCACGCTCTATGTCTTTCGTACGCTGGTGAATGACAGCATTCCGCTGAACGAAGGTTGCTTAAAGCCGATTGAGATCATCGTGCCGGAGGGCTCACTTCTAAACCCGAAACGCGGTGCTGCTGTCGTCGCCGGCAATGTCGAGACCAGCCAAGTTGTGGTCGATGCGCTTTACGGCGCGCTGGGTGCGCTGGCCGCGTCGCAAGGCACGATGAACAACTTCACCTTCGGCGATGAGAAGCGCCAGTATTACGAAACGATCTGCGGCGGCTCGGGCGCTGGCCCAACATTCGACGGCGCTGACGCCGTCCAAACGCACATGACCAACTCGCGTCTCACCGATCCCGAGGTCCTGGAAACGCGCTTTCCAGTCATCGTCGAGCGCTTCAGCGTACGGCGTGGCTCGGGTGGCGGCGGCGCGCATAAAGGCGGCGACGGCGCTGTCCGCCGCATCCGCTTCCGCGAGCCGATGACAGCCGCCATGCTCGCGAACCGGCGCAGCACCGCGCCGTTCGGTATCGATGGCGGCGGCGACGGCGCGCCGGGCATAAATCGTGTCGAGCGCGAGGATGGATCAGTGACGCCGCTCGCTGCAACGGGCAAAGCTGAGGTGAAGCCTGGCGATGTTTTCGTGATCGAAACGCCAGGCGGCGGCGGCTACGGCAAAGCTTAGACGAAGCACGGGGGAAGCATGCTGGTACTTCTTGGGATTGGCGTCGTCGTGCTTGGCTTTGTCCTGCGCGCAAATCCGTTACTTGTCGTGATGGCGGCGGCGCTAACCACCGGACTCGCGGCGGCTTGGACGCCAGATGCAGACATCCAGCTCATGTACGGCGCCGCGCTCTCCACGCTCGCGGCGTTCGGCAAGGCCTTCAACGACAATCGCTATGTGAGCATGGTGTGGTTCGTACTGCTCGCGATCGGCCTGCTGGAGCGGTCCGGTTTGCAGGAGCGCGCGCGCATGCTGATTTCAAAGGTGCAGGCCGCCACTGTCGGGCGCGTGCTCTGGGTCTATTTTATCATCCGCCAAGCTGCGTCCGCAGTTGGGCTGACCTCCCTCGGTGGCCATGCGCAAATGGTGCGCCCGCTGGTGGCGCCGATGGCGGAAGGCGCGGCGGAAGCGAAGTTTGGGCCGCTGCCGGATCGCGAGCGCTACCTCATCCGCTCGCACGCAGCAGCAGCCGATAATATTGGACTCTTCTTTGGCGAGGACATCTTCATCGCCATTGCCTCAATCTTGCTGATCAAAGGTTTTCTTGAACAGAACGGCATCATCGTTGAACCGTTGCAGCTTTCGATCTGGGCAATCCCAACCGCGATCGCCGCGCTGGGTATTCACTCGACACGCCTCTGGCTGCTCGATGCACATCTCAAACGGCGCTTGCAATCGCGACCGGCGCCGGAGGCGGCGCAATGATCACGCTCGCGCACATTTACATTCTGGTCGGCGCCTTCTTCGCAGCCGTAGCGGTCCTTTCCCTGATCGACCAAGCCAATCCCCGCCGTGCGCTAAACTTTCTGTTCTGGGGCATGCTAGCGGCGAGCTTCCTTGCCGGCTCTTATCTCGGCGATCTCGGCAACGGTGTCTTGGCGCTCGGCCTTGTCGTGGTCGCCAGCATCGGCATGGGGCAAGGCAAGCCGGCAACGACGACACCCGGTCAGCGCCGCGAAAGCGCAGTAAAGCGCGGCGATCTCCTCTTTCTGCCGGCGTTGATCATCCCGGCGGTTGCGCTGGGCGGCACGCTGATCGCCAAGCAGACGGATTGGGGACCGGCGCTGATCGATCCCGCGCAAGCCACATTGATCTCGCTGATCCTTGGAACGCTGATCGCGGTCACCGTTGCGATGTTGTGGCTGCGACCGCCCGTGATCGCGCCGCTGCAGGAAGCACGGCGTCTGCTCGATGCTGTCGGCTGGGCTGCGATCTTGCCACAAATGCTAGCTTCACTTGGCGCGGTGTTTTTAGTCGCCGGCGTCGGCGAGCAAGTGGGCGCCATCTTCGCGCAATACATCCCGCTCGACACGCGCACGATGGCGGTCGCGGCCTATTGCATCGGCATGGCGCTGTTCACAATCATCATGGGCAATGCGTTCGCGGCATTTCCAGTGATGACGGCCGCTGTGGGGTTGCCGTTCGTCGTCATGCAGTTAGGCGGCGATCCGGCGCGGGTTTGCGCCATTGGCATGTTGGCGGGTTTCTGCGGCACGCTGATGACCCCGATGGCGGCAAACTTCAACGTCGTGCCGGCAAACTTGCTTGAGCTCCCAGATCGCAAATCCGCGCTCAACGGCGTCATCCGTGCACAAATCCCGACCGCGATCCCACTGCTCATCGCCAACATCGTGCTGATGCGCCTCCTGGCGTTTCCCGCATGACCAAGCTTACCAAAGATATCGCTGAGAAATTCGCGGCGCTCGCACTGGCGCATGTCAGCCGCGAGTATCCGAACATCATGCAGCACGTAATGGGTAGCGCCGCGGACGTGGTCGGCCCACGACAAGCGCATCCCATCTTCTTCGGCAGCTATGATTGGCACTCGTGCGTGCACGGCTATTGGCTGCTCGCGCGCCTGGTGCGGCGCTATCCGAATCTTTCAAGCGCGAGCGAGATCAGAGCGCTGTTCGCTGAACGCATCACTGCGGCAAACGTCGAGGGCGAGTGCGCTTATCTGCGACGCCCAGAGTCGCGCGGCTTTGAGCGGCCATATGGCTGGGGCTGGTTGCTGGGGCTACAAGCGGAGCTGGAGCAGCACAACGACAGCGCCGGCGAGCGCACCGCAGAGACAATGCGACCGCTGGCGGAAGCGTTCGCCGATCGCTTCCGTGTGTTTCTGCCGCTTAGCGATTACCCAGTCCGCACCGGCGTCCACTCCTCCACGGCGTTCGCACTGCGCCTCGCTGCGGACTATGCTGAGCCTGCCGATCCGGATCTTTTTGCACTGATGCGAGACAAGGTGTTTTCCTGGTACGGCAATGATCAAGGCGCGTTGGCTTGGGAGCCAAGCCAGGACGATTTCCTGTCGCCGACATTGATGGAAGCCGAATGCATGCGTCGCTTCATGGCGCCGCCGGCGTTCCGCGTTTGGTTTGAAGATTTCCTGCCCAATGCCGCACGCGACCAGCCCGGATCGCTATTTTCACCTGCACGCGTCAGCGACCGCACCGACGGCAAGATCGCGCACCTCGATGGGCTCAACTTCTCACGGGCCTGGTGTTGGCGTTCGATCGCTGCGGCGCTCGGCGATGCGCACCATGTCACGCCGCGCGCTAAGAAGGCGGCTCAGAGTCACATCGACGCCAGCCTCCCGCACGTTGCGGGCGATTATATGGGCGAACATTGGCTCGCGACATTTGCGCTTCTGGCGCTCGAAGCTTAGCGCGCGATCGAGAAGCTCAGCGGCGCGAGGCCGTCGACGCCGCATTCAATCGCGTCTCCCGGATTGAGCGCGGCGACGCCTGATGGAGACCCGGTGAAGATGAGATCTCCAGGCTGCAAGTCCCACCATTGCGAGAGCGCCGCGATGATTTCCGGCACGCTCCAAATCATGTCGTGGGTGTTAGCGTCTTGGCGCGTCTCGCCATTCACTTTGATCCAGATGCGCGCCTTCGTGACGTCGCCGCTTGCGGCGGCCGGAGTCAGTGCACTGATAGGCGCGGAGCGATCAAAGCCCTTCGCGGTATCCCACGGCGTTCCAGCCTTTTTGGCTTCGGCTTGGCGATCACGGCGGGTGAGATCGACGCCCACGCCATAGCCCCAAACATGGTTAACGGCGTCCAGCTCAGAGATATTCGAGCCGCCCGCGCCGATGGCGATCACGAGTTCGACTTCGTGATGAAAATTCGATGTGTGCGATGGATATGGGAGCGCGCTACCGCTTTCGACGACGGCGTCAGCCGGCTTAGAAAAGAACAATGGCGGCTCGCTTTTGGGATCATTCCCCATTTCGCGTACGTGGTCCGCGTAGTTTCTCCCTACGCAGAAAATGCGGCGTACCGGAAAGCGTACATCGCTCCCCACGATTGCAACCGATGGCTGTTGCGGCGCGGTGAATATAAATTGCATGGCGGGTTTGAGCACGTCGTGGCGGCGCGCGCAAACTCGCTCTGCCGGGGAAGCGCCGCGCGTTCGCGACGCAAAGAGTTGCGTCAGCGTTCGGCTGGCGTGATCGTCGGCGGCTACTCGCGAGGGGCGGCGCGTTTTGGAATTGTGGGTATTGGCCTTCCTGCCGTTGGGCATTTGGGTGTGGCTGCAAGCGCAGCGCATCGATGCACTTGCGCGCCGCGTGGCCGAGCTCGAACTCCAGCTCTTTTCTTTCCGCTCGAGTGCGCCCGACACCCAAGCCGAACCGGCCGAACAACCAGAAGCTCCGCAGCCTACTCCGCCCCAGGGTGAGCTGCTGCTGACGGAAGTTGTGCCGGACGACGTGCTGGTGCTCGACAATCCAGTCCCCGACGCCTCGAACGACATGGAGACGGCGGCGCCAGCCCAACCCGCCGCCAATCGTCCACGCATGCATTCGCCGCTGCTGCTGAACGAGCCGCTGGCCGAAACGCATCCGCCCGAAACACCGGCGGCGCCACAAAAGCCGAAGCAACCGGCAATGCGGCTTGATCAATGGCTGGCTGAAAGCGGTCTCGCGTGGGCCGCGGGGATCATGCTCGCACTCAGTGCGATTTACGGCGTCTCGGAAGCTTCGAAATCGGCGTGGTTCACCGCGCCAGTTCGGCTGTCTGTCGCTCTGGTTCTGGGCGCGCTTATGCTTGGCGCCAGCGAGTGGACGCGCCGCGTTAGCATCAGCCGTCCGCCCGGACACCCGCTGATTTCGGCTCTGCTCTCCGGCGCAGCCATCGTCGTCTTCTACGCCACGATTTGGGCCGCGCACGGGATCTATCACTGCATCGATTGGCCTGGCGCGGTTGCGCTGCTCACGGTCTGCGCCCTAGCGCTAATCGGCCTCTCGTTCCTTCATGGCCAGGCGCTCGGCGTACTGGCCATCGCGCTTGCACTGATTGCGCCCGCACTCGCCAGCGCAAACATCTGGCCCTCTTGGGCGCTGACCGTCTATGTCGCGTTCGTAAGCGCCAGCGGCTTTGGCCTCGCCATCTTCAAGCGCTGGTCGTGGGTCGCACTCGTCACCATCGGCGGGCTCTACTTCTGGTTCTTCGGCGCGATCGCGACCGACGATGTGCGCCGGGCTTTAGCGTTGATCAGCATCGCCAGCCTTGGCGGCGTGCTCACCGCGTTCCGCGCGCCCCTCGCAGATGAGGCCAAGAGCAACCTGACTTGGTCAGCCGTTCATGGCCTTGGCCCAAGCATTGCGGTGAGCGTTTCAAGCGCACTGCTGATCTGGGCCTGGCTTGTCGTCGCGCCCACCCCGATTGGCGCGATCGCGGGGCCGGCTCTGATCAGCATCTTTCACGTCGCTCTCGCCAGCTACGGCGTACGCGAGCGCAAGATCGCCCCTGTTGGCCTAGCGATCGCAATCGGTGCGATCGTTATCGGCTTCATGGCCTATCTCCGTGCGCGCTTCTTCTATGGGGAATTGGGGATGGACTTCTATCCGACCGTCCTCGCCGCGGCTTTCAGCATCGTGTTGTGCGCGCTCTACGCCAACCCGCATCGAACGGGCCGCATTCTGATCGCCGCGGCAGGCGCCGCTGGCGCTGCTTTGCTCACCGCTCTCGCGGCAACGTCGCGAGCGGATTGGCATTCATTTGCCGCTTGGGCGCCGCTCTTCACCGGCGCAGCGCTCTCATTCGCAGCCGCGTGGTACACCGAAAAATCAGCGCAAGACCACAAGACCGACTCCGCAACCTCATGGTGGGCTGGCGCTGGGGCGGTATTGATACTGCTCTGTGTCGAATCCGCATTCGGCGCGGAGGTGCGCACGCTTGGACATGCAGCGGCTGCGCTGTTCTTCTCTGTCGGCCTCGTCTGGCGCGGCTGGCGCGTTGCAGGCTGGGCGGCCCTAAGCGCCGGCGCCTTGGCAATCGCGCACGCCCTGTCGCCCGCACTCATCGGCTCGACGCTCGCTGGAACGCTGCCGCTATGGGGCGGGCTGCTCATCTTCGCCGGCGCGGCGATTCTTCTCTTCAGCGCTTCCACGATCATTCGCCGCGGCAATGTGAGCCTCCCGATCGCGGAGGCATTGAGCGCAACATCGGTGATCGCCGCGCTGATCGGCGTCTTCGTTGCACTGCGTTGGATCGCTGCTGGCGGCGCCGGCGTGACGCTCGACGCCTTCACCGAAACATCGCTGCAAGTGCTCGCTCTGCTGGCCGCCGGACTCACACTGCTGCCGCGCATCCACGAAACGCCCGGATCGATCGGCGCCTGGCGCGGTCACGTGCTGCTCGGGCTCGGCCTCGCCTATGCGCTAGTTGTCGTGGGGCTCGGCATCAATCCGTGGTGGGGCGGCGCTGGCCGCGCGGTCATCAACGGAATGCGATCCTCAACCCGCTCGCGATCGCATTCGCAGCGCCAGCGGCGCTCGCCTTCATGGCCGCGAACCGCCTCTATATGCGCCAGCGTTTGTTTGGCCGCATCTACGCCATTGCTGGCGCAGTGCTCGCGCTTCTCTGGCTCGTTTTGGAGATCCGGCTGGCCTTCCATGACGGCGCGATGGCGTCGCCGCAAATCGGATTGTTCGAGAGCGCCTGCTACGCCATCGCGTTCCTTGCGTTCGCACTCGCTGTCGCGATCGTTGCGCGCCTCCGCGCGCGCCGAAATTTACTCCGTCCCTTTACCGAAGATCTGATGCGCTCCATGCGCGCGGTGAGCTGGAGCGCATTGGGCGCGTCGGCGCTTGTCATGTTGGCGGCGCAGCATCCAATTTGGGGCTCGCAAGACAGCGACGCCAGCAACGCGTTCTCCACGATGCTTGCCGTGCTAGCGCAAGCCGTGGCCATGGTCCTCGCACTTGCACTTGGACGGGCGCTCTCTGTTTCCTCCAAACCCGAAGCAACGCGTTTCGCGGCCGCAGCAGCCGCTGCACTGTTTGCATGGAGCTTCGGCCATTGCGTCATCGCTTGGCTGCACCACCGTGGGTACATGGACAATGGTGATACGCCCTACGCGCTCGAAGGCATCGCGCACGCCTTATGGCCGCTGATTTTTGTCATTTCCGCCGCACAACTCACGCGCCTCGCGCCGGGGCGCGATACAACACGCGCCTATCTCTACGATCTACAAGCGATCTGGTCGGCCGCCATCTGGCCGGCGCTGGCGTTTGCGGGCCTAGGCCTCTGGGCGCTCTACAATCCGTGGTGGGGCACGCTGCCGGCGCAGTTGCTGACGCCAATCGGCGCGATGATCGCCATCCTTGCCTATTTTGGCGCAGCAGCTCTGAGTTACGTCGCACCTGACGTGCCGAAGGTGCGCGGCATGAAATGGATGGTGCCCGCCGCCACGATCGCGTGCGCCGCCCACATATTCGTCGCCGTCACACTGGTCGTGCGCTGGCTCTACCATCGCGATGCGATGGCCACCGCAGGCACAGGCGAATTTGAACTTTGGGCGTACTCAGGAGTCTGGGCGATGCTGGCGGCCGTCTCGCTGATCTTGGGCACCAGGATAAATGACCCGGTGCTGCGCTGGATTGGCCTCGCGGTGTTCGCAATCACCATCCTCAAAGTATGCGTGCTCGACACAGCGCAGCTTTCCGGCCCGATCCGCGCGGTCTCGATTTTCGGCGTCGCCACGATCGCGGCGATCGCAACCTGGCTCGTGCGCCGAAGCCACCCCACTCCGGGGCCAGGCGACCTCGTAACCGTTACGCCAAGCGCGCGGCGTGAAAGGCGACGTGTTCGGAGACGAACGTCGCCATAAAGAAGTACGAGTGATCATAGCCATCTTGCCAGCGCAGCGTCAGTTTTTGACCCGCCTCGCGCGCGGCCTCTTCCAGCAATTCCGGCTTTAGCTGGTCAGCAAGAAACTGATCCGCTGTACCTTGGTCCACAAGAATGTCGTCAAACGATGACGCCTTCCCCGCTTCGATCAACAACGCGGCGTCGTGCGCGCGCCAAACATCACGCTCCGCTCCCAGATAGGCGCCGAACGCCTTCTTGCCCCACGGGCACCGGATTGGCGAAGAAATCGGCGAGAACGCCGAGACGCTCTTGAAGAGCTGCGGATGCTTCATCGCCAGCGTCAGCGCACCATGGCCGCCCATTGAGTGGCCGAAAATAGATCGCCGCGCCGCCAACGGAAACGCCGCTTCCACCGCCGCGATCAAATCGCGCGTAACATAACTCTCCATCTGAAAATGCGGCGCCCACGGTTGTTGCGTAGCATCGACGTAAAAGCCTGCGCCTTGACCAAGGTCATAGGCCGGATCATCGGCAACGCCTTCGCCGCGCGGCGACGTATCCGGCGCAACAATCGCCACGCCATGCTGCGCGGCGGCGGCGTAGGCGCCAGCTTTGCTGGTGAAATTGTCCTCGGTGCAGGTGAGCCCCGAGAGCCAGATCAGATACGGGAACGGGCCTTTGCCAGGCGGCGTGAAAACCGAGAGCCGCATTTCCGTGCCGGTGGCGACGCTTTGATGCGCAGCGTACACGAGCTCACCGCCCGCGACGCGATGCGCCTTCGTGATCTGCATTACGGCGTGGCTTGGCGCGGCGGCAGACGATCAATGTCGGCGAGAGCGCGCTCAATCGCCGGACCGATCGCAGCTTGCTCTTGCGCCGTCGGCTCGCCTTGCGTGAAGCGAAGGCGCAGCTGGCGATCGGCAATCTCCAGCACCGCAATGCGGCCGCCGTTACGAATGAACAACGGCACGCCCAAGTCCGTGATCACGCGATGATCATTTGGGCCAAGGAAAATGGACGTGCGATCGCAAACGACCGCGTGCGCAGAGCCTGGCGGCGCAGAGAACGGGGGTTGTCCCAGAAGGATCGAATAGCCGGGGACCGGCGTGTAGGTGACATGCTCAGCATCGATAATCTGAAACACGCCGCAGCTTTCAACGTCTCGCTGCTGCGCCATCGCTGGCGTCGCCAAACAAACAAACGTGCACGCCATCGCCAAGGAACGGATCATTTGTCACCCTCTGCCCATCTGGGCCTCAGCGTCCCACCGCCGAGCCCCTCCTATCCCGGGCGGACGCTTCTGAGCAACGCTCCATGGCACAATTGCGACCGTCAGGCTGGCCGAGCGCCCCCAGCAGCGTATTCCTGCATCAAGCGCCCATAGTCGCTGGGCTCCGGCCAACGCTCGAAGCTGTGCTTCGCGCCAGTCACCGATCCCGGCAGCTTCTCAGCCGTTTGCGATTCAATGAACGGGACAACCCAGCTCGCATCTTCGAGCATGGTTGGCCGGAAGTTCAGGAAACCCATCGCGTCGAGGTTCGGGCTGGTCGTGTAGAGCCAACTCAAGCAGTTCGAGCAATAATGATGCTTGCTCTCGTCACGATGGAGTGCGCCGATTTGCGTTTCACCTTCGACGGAAAAGCCAGCCGTGGGCAGCATCAGCGTCAACGAGTACGCACCGCTCGTGAGCTTCTGACAACCAGTGCAGTGACACGCCATGGATATCGCGGGCGGCGCCGTGATCTGCATTTTCACGCACCCGCAGAGGCATGACGCCTTCCAGGGGAGCTTCCAGTCAGTCATCGGCTTGCCTCGCTCAATACACAATCACGCTTCGGATGCTCTCGCCCCTATGCATCAAATCGAACGCTTCATTGATGCGCTCAAGCGGCAGCGTGTGCGTGATCATCGGGTCGATCTGAATTTTCTTGTCCATGTACCAATCGATGATCTTCGGCACATCGGTGCGGCCGCGTGCGCCGCCGAACGCAGTGCCTTTCCAGACACGGCCGGTGACCAGTTGGAACGGGCGCGTCGCGATCTCTTTGCCGGACTCAGCAACGCCAATGATAATGCTCTCACCCCAGCCGCGATGGCAGGCCTCCAGCGCTTGGCGCATCACGGTGGTGTTGCCGGTCGCATCGAACGTGTAGTCCGCGCCGCCGCCTGTGAGTTCGACCAGATGCGCGACGAGATCGCCGCTGATGGTCTTCGGGTTGACGAAATGCGTCATCCCAAACTTCTTGCCCCATTCTTCGCGATCGGGATTGATATCAACGCCGACGATCATGTTGGCGCCGACGAGCTTCAGACCTTGGAGCACATTGAGGCCAATACCACCCAAGCCGAACACGATGCAGTTCGCGCCCGCTTCAACCTTCGCCGTGTTGATCACCGCGCCGACGCCGGTGGTTACGCCGCAGCCGACGTAACACGCGCTTTCAAACGGTGCGTCCTTGCGGATTTTCGCAACCGCGATCTCCGGCAGCACCGTGTGATTGGCGAAGGTGCTGCAGCCCATGTAGTGCAACACCGGCTCGCCCTTATAGGAAAAGCGCGAGGTGCTATCGGGCATCAAACCCTTGCCCTGCGTTGCACGGATTGCGGTGCAGAGATTGGTTTTACGCGAGAGGCAGCTTTTACACTGCCGGCATTCCGGCGTGTAGAGCGGAATGACGTGATCGCCGACAGCGACACTCGTTACGCCCGCGCCAATCTCGCGCACGATCCCCGCGCCCTCGTGGCCAAGGATGCACGGCCACGCGGCTTCGCTATCGAAACCGTCCAGCGTGTATGAATCGGTGTGGCAAACGCCAGTTGCTTTGATTTCGACCAGGACTTCGCCGGCCTTCGGGCCTTCGAGATCGACTTCAACAATCTCCAAAGGCCTCTTAGCCTCGAATGCAACCGCCGCTCTAGTCTTCATACGCAAAGCTCCTTCGCGCGCGCTTATAGCGCGGCGCTTCAGCAATGCGCGGGAAAAATACTAGCCGTTACTCTTGCGGCCACCGGATGGTCTGCGCGCGGGGGCTTTCTTCGCGGCCGGCTTAGCGGAGCGCACCTTGCTCGGTCCGCGCGGCTTTTGTTTTATCGCAGCCGCGACGCGTTCCGGCGACACCGAGCGATACGGCACGCTGTTGGCGAACGCCATCGCACCCTCCTCGATCTCTTTCCGCGTGGTGGCATCTACAAGCTTGCCTAAGCCGGCAAGCATGTAGATCGCCTCCACTGGAACGAGCGCCGCGACCGTTCGACCATAACGGTCGAACCCAATCACGGCATTGTCCACTTGAGCTGTCTCGAGAGCTTCCGCGAAATTGGCGCGCGCCTCCGATGTAGAGAGGACAGGCGGTCCCTTCGGTTTGCGCACGCGGCTAGCCGCTTTCTTGCGATGCTCTCGAACTGATCTCATGTGAACGCCTGCTCTTCTTCCGGCGGCTCGCCGAATAAGTTCTTCGACCAGTCAACGCCAAAGAGATATTGGCTCCAATCAACTGGCGGCTCGTCCCATATCCACGAGTAGATCAAGATATTCAGGCCGATGTTGTGACCTGTGCATCTTGGCTCCAAGCGACCTTCTGGACCGAACGTGTGAGGCGCACGCTCTCTCGCGCCGGTAAACAGTGAGTTAGTTCGATGGGCTAAGAGAGCAAATAGTCGCTGCTTTTGTACAAAATTCGCAGCGTCGTCACGCAAAACACGCAACGCGTTACCGCAAGAGCGTTTTATACGCCTCATCTCAACAAGGGTGCGAAGCAAACGTGGCTTAAATTGGAGCCATTGCTGAGACAGAGCGTGCGCTACATCATCGCTTTGCACCAGAAACTGCCATCTCAGTTTGTTGTACAAGTCGTTAAGCATGCGCTCCAAGCGACTTACCTTCCGTCTTCCTTTTTTGGGTGGTGCGCCCTTGGCGGCGCGCGCGCCTTTGGGCTCATCGCGCCGCGCGCGCGCGCGCGGGCGCGGGCGCGGACCAATATGCTCGGGCAACGCGCCGGGTTGGCGCCGCGTCATGCGCGGCCGCGGGCCGCCCTTGCCAGGCGCAGGTCCCACGGCCTGCTCCAGTTTGTACTCGCGAATGTAAGTGTCGCGATATTCGAGGACAAACCAGAGATCGCCGACTTTGAACGGCGTCCACCACGTGTCGAAATCCATATCGACGCGCGCAATCGTCACCAGCTCCAGGCTGCCGGAGAGCACCGCCTCAGCGTAATGAACTCGCCGCTTCGCCGCGGCGATCACGGCCGCTATGTACGTCGCCGGACGCGCGCCGACGATGACCATCACATCATCGGTCGCGATTAGATTGAATTCCGGCGCTCTTCTTCTTCCCCGCACGACTGCCTCCGGTGCCGGTTCTTCCGCCGGCGCTTGTGTTTCATTGAGCGGCTGAGCTTCGATCTCTACCTCCGGCTGCGCTTGCCGCTGCTTCTGCGCGGTGTTTTTCGTTTGCTTTGGCGCGCTCTCCTCTACCTCTGACTGAGCTGCTTGTTTTTGATCTGCTACTGGTTGTTGCGCCTCCGATGAAGTCGCGCTTTCATCGGCTCTAGGCGATTTCTCAAGTGCCATCCGTGCATCTTTCCCCGTTGCCGCTGGCCGCTTTTGCGGTCTCTTCGCGGTAAGTACGGCGCGCCTTTCGAAGGCGGGTCAATAAACTTGAAGCTGAAATTCAACATGAAGTTTTGTACGAGTTAGAAGACTCGGACTTGACTGCGGTTTTGCGCACGCACTGCGACAGCGAGCACTAACGCTCGGGTCGTGCCTGAGCGTTCGGTCGAACGAGATTTGTCGGGTTCGGCCTCACGCGCTTGGGCGGAGACCTTAAAAGCAGTGGGCCGGATCTATCGATCCGGCCCGTGCTGCGGTGGCGCCTTGGGCGGGGGGAGTAGGTCGGCGCCGTGGGAATAACCTTTGGGAGGCGCGTCCGTTCCCTGGCCGCGATAAAATAATTCAGAGGCCCATGAGGTGGCTGGCGAAGCCCCCCGCCTCGGTCCAGGCATGGAGCATCCAGCCGGGCGGTTCCGAGGTCCTTGGAGCGATCTGCTGGCCGTCATTCATAGCTAGGCCGTACGTCCACGACGTCGACGGCGCGACGATCACTGGCGCATGCGCTGCCTGCCCGAACGCCACCCGATGGTGATGCCCGCAAATGACCCGCAGCACCTGACGGTGACGGGATATGACAGTCGCGAATTCCTCAGCGTCGAGGAGACCAATCGTATCGAACAGAAGGTCGTGGGTCAGGAACGGCGGATGGTGAAGCGCCACCAACGTCGGCCGGCCGCGCTCGGCCGAAAGCATGGATTCCAACCATTCGAGGCCCGAACGGCGTAATAATCCGTGCGTTTCTCCCGGCACCGTGTCGTCGAGAGCAATGATCCGGACCGGAAAGTGCTCGATCGAGAAGTGCAGCGGTCCTTCGTGCGACAGGTAAAGGTGCTGAGGGAACGTGCGCCGGATCAGGCCGCAATCATCGTGATTGCCGGGCATGAGATAGAGCGGCGCAGGCGGATCTGCGATCGCCTCGGCCAATACCGCATACTCATCCTCGCGTTGGTCGTTCACCAGATCGCCAGTGAGCAGGATGACGTCCGCGCCGTAATCTTTGGCCTGGGCCATGGCGCGTTTCAGTTGCGCAGCCGCTCGCCCCCCGTCGTCCGCCCGGACGTGGGTGTCAGAAATCTGCGCAAGCCGGAAAGTTCCGCTCATATGCTCCCTGCCCCCGCTTCTTTCGTGCGTTCCCTGAACGCAGCATGAAGCAGAGGCGCGCGCATTGGTCTGTGCCCGAGGTCACACTGCGTGCAGATCAATCCAGCGAGCGGGCGACGCGGAAGCCGATGGCTTGCGTGCGCGAGTTGCCTTCAGTTGAGCGGCGAGCCGCAGCGCGCAGCACTGGCGCCTGATCGTTGTAGCTGCCGCCGCGAAAAACACGACGCCGGCAATCGTCCGACTGCACTGCAACGCCATCAATCGGCGCGAGATCGTAATTCGCCGCGTAGCAATCCTCGACCAATTCGCCGGCGTTGCCGTGCATATCGTAGAGATTGAACGCGTTGCCCTCATGCGAGCCGACCGGCGTTGTTTGGCGGGTGCGGAACGTCGCTTGCGTCGCCGTCACGCGCGCGCCGAACGCGTACGCGCTGGGTTGGCCTGCACGCGCGGCGTATTCCCACTCAGCTTCGCTTGGCAAGCGATAGCCTGCGCTGCCCGCCTGCCCGTTGAGCCAGCTCACATAAGCTTGCGCATCTTCCCACGACACGCCGGTCACCGGACGATCGCCGCGGCCCCATCCGCCATCCGGCGGCGAATAGCCATTGCAACCACCGCCAGCGAGACACGCATCCCACTGCGAGAACGTCACTTCATACTTGCCCATCGCAAACGGCGCGACCGAAACTTCGCGCAGCGGACCTTCATCGCGGCCACGCGCAGGTTCTTCCGCCGGCGAGCCCATCACAAACAAACCGCCTGCAAGCACAGTCATTTCCGGACAACCGGTGCAATCGGAGAATGTGTAGCCAGCAACGCGCGTCGGCGCTTCTTCAGCCGGTGACGCGGGCGTTTCCACCGCCGTGCTCGCGAGCGGTTGCACTTCTGTCGATTGCTGCTCCGCGGTCACGAGCGGATGCGTGCGCATATAATCTTGTGCGAATGAAAAAATCTGCGGGCTGAAAAACGCGAGCACGCCGACAACGGCTGCCACCGCCGCCATCCAGCCCACACGACGCGATGCGCGCATGAACTTCTGACGCTTCGACAAAATCTCAAACGTCTGGACGCGCTGATCGATGTTCTCGAGCGGCTTTTGACCACGCGACTGAAACGCACTCTGCGGTGAGTTGCGCGCCATCGAGCGGAATTCGGACGAGACAAGCGCCGTGCCCGGCTCTGCCAATTCTTGCAGACGCGCGGCGACGTTCACGCCGTGGCCCAGCAAATCTTCCGTCGATGTGACGATCACATCACCAACGTGTGCGCCAACGCGCAGCTGCGGCTCACCTTTCGGGCGCTTATCGAGAATTTCCTGGATCGCGCCGAGCGCTTGGCCCGCAGACGCGAACTCAAGCATGAAGCCATCGCCCGCAGTGTTGAAGAGGCGCCCGCCGTTTGCGATCGCGACGCGCTCAACACGCGCGCGAAAATTTTCGACCTTGCGTGCGGCGTTGCGCTGATCGCGCTCTGACATTGTAGAAAAACCGACGATGTCGATCGACACGATCGAGGCCAATCGGATTGTACGTTCGTCGCTCGACTGATCAGACACGGCTCATTCCCCACGCCCGGCAAGGATAAGCCCCTCGCCGGGACTTATCCAGCCTCCTCCTACTCGCCTGAATCGATACTGAGCAGAAGCGCGGACATGTTCTGGATGAAAGCCCCAGTCGAGATGCCCGTTATGGGCTGATCGGTCGTGTGCGGAGAGGTATCCGTAGCGTCGCCCACCAGCGTTTGCGAAAAATCGCCTGACGCGGGTGTCGCTGAACCGTCGCCGACGTAGGGATTGCTCGTCGCCGTCAGCGGCGTTGGCCAATAGCCCTCGGCATTGAGCGCTGAAATCAGCTCCTGCACACGTTGTGACGTCGGTCTCTGGACAACGCCAGAGCCCGCATTCGAGTTCAAATCCGAGACCTCGATGTTCTGCGTCGAGAAATACTTCGGCAGACGGAAATCAACCCGGCGCACGAATGGAGACGAGGTCAGCCCAGCCGACGTTGCGTTGAGTCGTTCGTAGCGCGCTCGCAAAGCTTCGACATCCAGATTGCGCCATTGCGAGTAGTGCGTGATCGGCTTGGCGTCATCGTAATTCCAATAGTATGCGCCATTGACCACGTTAGAGCCGCGGCGGTGCACGATGCGCGCGCGGTTTGTCCTGATTTCAACAAACGTCGGATAGTGCCGGCCCGCGACCCGTACTTGGTCCTCGCGCAGGCGCACGGAGTCGAGCCACGCTAGAGCCTCTGGCACGCGCTCAATAAAGCGGCGCTCGCCCGTCCACCCGTAGAAGTTCAACAACTGCGAGATGTTGTTCGCCGTCGTGTGTGTTGTCAGCGCATCCGGCTCATAGGTGCGCGCACCAATTGGCGCCAGCGTTTGCACATCATGCTGCAAGCCCCAGCCCGCCTGCGGCGCGGGCTGTTGCGTCGCAAGGAAAATATCCATTGCCCGGCGGATCGCGCCGAGCGCTCGTTCGTCACCCAGCGTCTGATAAACCATCAGCAAGAACTTGATGTTCTCGCCCGCGACGTCGTCGTTGAACGTAATTTGCGGGATATAGTCCGCCTCCCCTGCAACACGCGGGAAGCGCTGCGGCCAGCCGCCATTTGCGTATTGGCTGTCCAGCACAAACTGGATCGCGCGCTCCACTGGCGCGCGGAGACGCGATGAGCGGCGCTCCACGTACATACGCAGCAAGAACTGCGAGGCTTCGCTCGTGCCCGCGTCATCGAACGTCGCGTTGCCGTAATAGTGGTGGAATTCCTCAAGTCGCCAGCCGTTTTTGCCGATCGTGTCGTACCAGCGGCGCGTACTCTCCTCGCCAGCAAAATCGTGGTGATAATTCCAGCCGCCCGCAGGATGTTGTGCGGCAATCAAACCTTCGGCCACATCCATCGCTGCTTGGTAGTAGAACTCGTCGCGCGTTGCATGGAAGCAATCGAGATAGAGATGGCCGACCGTCGCCGTGCCCGGCGGCTGTATCCAGATCATCGACGCAAACGCTTCCATCTCACCCCAGCGGCGCGAGAAGTCCGGCGCGTAGCTCCACACATAGCCGCCGCGATACGCCACGCGCTCGCGCATGAACCGCGCTGCACGCTTCATCGTGCACAGCGTTTCGCGCCTCAGCCCATTGTCACCGGTGTCAGCACTCGGCGAAAAAAAAGACGCACAGCCGCTCGTCAACACAGCGCCTGAGGCGCCGGCAAGCAGCGCGCGGCGTGATGCATTTCGCATGTCGATCATGATCTCTTCGCGCGCTCCCCTTGCCGCTCAGCGCACAGCAGCGTTTCGCTCCGGCGTGAGCAAATGTTTTCTAATCTTGCCCGCAGCGGTGCGCGGAAATTCGTCCACGAACGTGACGTGGCGCGGGGTTTTATAGCCAGCGACATTGGCGCGGCAAAACTGAATCACCTCGGCGGCGGTGACCGGCGCCGCACCGGCGCGCAGCATGACAAAGACGTGGCCGACCTCGCCCCATTTTTCGTCGGGCACGCCGATAATCGCGCTTTCCAGCACTGACGGATGTCTCGCGAGGACATTTTCGATCTCGGCCGGATACACGTTCTCGCCGCCAGAAATATACATCTCCTTGATGCGGCCAGCGACGAAGTAGCAGCCATCGGCGTCGCGGCGGCCGATATCGCCGCTCTTCAGCCAGCCATCGGCGCTAAAGGCCTTCGCCGTCTCTTCAGGCTTCTTCCAATAGCCGGGCGTAAGGCCAGGGCCCCGCATCCAGATCTCACCGCTCTCGCCGCCGGCGACATCCGCGCCATCGGCATCAACGATGCGCACATCGAGCAACATTTGCGGTTTGCCGACCGAGCCAATCTTGCTGAGTGCATCTTCGCGCGCCGCGAGGAACGCTGTCGGACCGGTCTCGGTCATGCCGTAGCCGTTGCAAACCAGCACGCCCTTCTTGGCGAAGCGCTCGACCAGCACATCCGCGAGCGGCGCTCCACCACATGCCCATGAGCGAACGCGCGCGAGATCAGCGCTTTCAAAATCCGGATGCAGCGCCAGCTGCTGATAGACCGCAGGTACGCCAAAGAAGATATCGAGCCGCGGCATCAGCGAGAGCGCCCGCGCTTCATCAAAGCCGGGCATCGCCACAACAGTGCCGCCAGCGATCAAAGTCGGCAGCGTGACCAGCTGAATGCCAGCGCTGTGAAACAGCGGTAGGAAATTGAGTGTCGTGTCGGCTTCGCGCAATCCGAATGCCTGGGTGACGTGAAACGCGTTCACTACCGACATCTGAAACGTTTGAATGACGCCTTTGGGCTGGCCCGTCGTTCCTGACGTATACATCAAGAACCAAGTTGCATCGCCGCGCCAACGCTGATCCGTTTGCAACGGTGACGCTGCCTCTATTGCAGCGTCGTATTCGTTTTCAAACGCAAATAGCGGCAGCGGCAGCGCCAGCGCGCCTGCCGTTTCGGCGTCTTCAGCGCCAAAAACCAATAGTTTCGGCGTGCAATCTTGAAGCAAAGCCTGCAGCTCTGACACAGGCGACCGCCAATTCAGCGGCACGAGAACGGCGCCAAGCTTGGCGCACGCGAACAAAACCTCAAAGAATTCGACGCGGTTGCGGCAGAGAATCGCGACGCGATCTTCGCGCCCAACACCGCGTGCAGCGAGCACAGCCGCCAACCGCGCGCAGCGATCTTCGAGTTGAGCATAGGTGAGCGTGCGCCCCGTCAGCGCATCTTCAAATGCGATCCGGTGCGGCGTCAACGCCGCCCGTTTCGCGGTGATGTCGACAAGGTCGACACCCATTACTCACTCCCCATTTCGCGCGCGCCTCTTAGGACGCGTCGCCATTCTTGGCCCGCGGCGCGAGCCCGTTAATCATCAGATCGGACGCCGCTGCCGCCACCGAAGCGGAGTCTGCGGCATCGTCCCAGACGCCGTAGCGTAGACCGAGAAACGTCGAGGCGCCCATGAGCGCCCACACACGCACTTCATCGTCTTGGCCTTCGCTGATTTCACCGCGCGATGCAGCTTGCGCCAGCTGCTGTCGATAAGCGGCGGAAAAGGTGCGGTAGTAATCGCGGTACGCTTCCGGCGCCACGAACTGCGCCTCCATGACGATGCGATAGAGCGCTTTGTGTGAACGCACGAAGTCGAGATAGGCCTGAATGCCCAAGCGTTCGGCCTCGAGCCGGTTCGGCGCTTCGCGTGTGCCCTCCGCGAGAGCGTGACGCGTACGCACGCCCATGTCGGCGACCAGCGCCCGGAACACTTCTTCCTTGCTCTTGAAATACACGTAGAACGTGCCGAGCCCGACACCTGCACGTTGAGTGATGTTTGAGATCGCGGTCTCGTGGTAGCCGCGCGCGCCAAACTCTTCCGCTGCGGCATCCAGCAACCGCCTGAGGGTGCGCCTGCCCCGCTCAGTTTTGGGCCCAGATCGCTCCTCAACCGCGGCTGGTTCGGAACCTGAATGTTGACTCATGTTTCAAGTCTCCGATATAAGCCGCCGCAAGACAACAAAAATTCGGCCCGAGAAACGGTCCGAGGGGGGAATGCGAGGCACATGCCTCTACACGTTTTGCCAGACGGGGCGGCCATGTCCTACGCCGAAGACGGCGTGGGCGCCCCTATCGTTCTGGTGCACGGCTGGGCGGCAAACGCCACCTTCTTCCGCGACCTCTCGGCTGAACTGGCCAAAAGCCACCGCGTCTACACGCTGACCCTGCGCGGACATCCCGGCTCCGAAGCCGGCAGCGCACAGCTCACCATCGAAACCCTCGCCAACGACATCGTCAGTTTCTTCGAAGCGCTCGATCTGAACGGCGCATACGCGCTCGGCTGGTCGATGGGCGCAATGGCGATCTGGGGCGCCGCGCCGCGGATCAGCGCGCGTCTCAACGGCATCATTGTCGAAGACATGAGCCCGCGCCTCGTCAATGACGCGACTTGGGAGCACGGCATCGCCAGCGGCTACGGCGCAGCTGATGTCCCCGGCACTGTGAGCGAGATCGAGGCCGATTGGCCGGCTTACGTTTCGCGCTTTGCGCCGCGCATGTTCGCCGCGCCGATGCGCGAGGCCTGTCCCGAGCTTGAGGCATGGGCCGCCGGCGAAATGGCGAAGGCCGACGCGCCAGCAATGTCCGCATTCTGGGCCTCGATGGCCTCACAAGATTTTCGCGCCGCCATCGCGCGCATCGCCGTGCCGATGCTCGTGATCCATGGCGGCGAAAGCCAAGTCTATGACGATGGCGCAACCGCGTTCGTGGCGCACACCGCGCCAAACGCAAAGCGGGTCGTTATCGAGCGCGCCGGCCACGTGCCTCATCTCGAAGCGCCGGACGATTTTTTGAATCATATCGAGGCTTTTGTCCGCGAAACGCGGCGGCCCGAGTTGAAGAGCGGAGGAGCAACCCCATGAAGCGATTTGGTGAAAAGGCGCGTGTCGCGCTTTTGTTGGCGAGCGTAGCTGCTTCGCCGTTCGCGCTGAGCGCCCCGGCGTTTGCGCAAGACGGCGTGAATGAAGAAGAAGAGTTGATCGTGACGGCGCGCCGCCGCGAAGAATCTCTGCAAGATGTGCCAATCGCGATCACGGTGCAAACGGCTGAGCAGCTCGATCAGCGTGGCGCTTCCGATATCACGGTGCTTCAGCAAACAACGCCGAACGCTACGGTTCAGATCGCGCGCGGTTCAAACTCGACCTTGATCGCGTTCATCCGCGGTGTCGGTCAGCAAGATCCTTTGTGGGGTTTCGAGCCCGGCGTCGGCCTTTACGTTGACGATGTTTATGTCGCCCGCCCGCAAGCGGCTGTACTCGATATCTTTGACATTCAACGTATCGAAGTCCTGCGCGGCCCGCAGGGTACGCTCTACGGCCGCAATAGCGTTGGCGGCGCCGTGCGCTACGTGACCGCGCCGCTCGACACCGAAGAAGCGCGCCTGCGCGCGCGCTTCAATTACGGTTCCTACAACCAAATGGAAGCGATCATCTCCGGTTCCGTGCCGCTGACTGAGAACTTCGTCATCGGCGGCGCGCTCGCGCTTTATGGGCGCGACGGCTACGGCGAAAATTCGTTCACCGGCGCGGAGCACTACAACAAAGATGTCGGCGCGTTCCGTCTTAGCGCGCAGTGGACGCCAACGGATGCTCTCAGCATTCGCCTGACCGCCGACGGCGTCGATGACAACTCCAATCCGCGCAACGGCTATCGCCTCGCGAGCTTTCCGGCTGGTGGCCCATCCTACAATCCGCCAAGTAGTGTCTACGACACGCGCGCCGGCGCGGGGGATGAAAACCTTGTCTCGACACGCGGTGAGGCACTGCACATCGACTACGAGCTGAATGACGCCATCACGCTGCGTTCAATAACCGCGCACCGTGAAGGACATACCAACGGCACCATAGACTTCGACAACACTGAGTTCCCGACGCTCGATATTCCGGCCTACTACTCGGATGATCAGCTCACACAGGAATTTCAGATTCTGTTTAACTTCGACCGCATCCAGGGCGTCGCCGGTCTCTTTTATCTCGACGCCACTGCGGCAGGCGCGTTCGACACCGTGCTTGGCGGCCTCAACACAACGATCTTCACCCAAGGCAGCGTCGATACCGAGTCAGTCGCGGCGTTCGCGGATGTCAGTCTTGATATCACCGAGTCGCTGGCGCTGTCCGTCGGCGGACGTTGGACGCGGGATGAGAAGACCGGCCAGGTCTATCGCCAGAACTTCACCGGCATCCGCAGCCCGTTCTTCGGCAACGCAGCCGCTGTGCCGGGCTTGGTGCGCACCAACTACACCAATACCGCGGAGTTCGAGGAATTCACGCCGCGCGTGTCGCTAACTTGGGAGCCGTCGGACGATTTAACGCTCTACGGTTCGTACAGCCAAGGCTTCAAGTCAGGCGGATTCGACATGCGCGGCGACGCTGTGTTCACGCCGGACACCGTCAATGGCTACGCACCTGAGTTTGTCGACACCTACGAACTCGGTTTCCATTCGTCATGGATGCAGGGCCGTTTGAACCTCAGCGGCGCGGTCTTCATGTCCGAATACACCGACATGCAGATCACGCGCCAAGAACCGACGACGCTGGGCGGCATCGCCTCCTTCGTCGATAACGCGGCGTCCGCTGACATCACCGGCGCGGAATTGGAAGGCGCCTTCCGCTTCACCGATAACTTCCGCGCCAATTTCGCGGTCGGCTACATCGACGGCAGTTTCAACGAGTACATGTCGAATACGGTTGTGGCCAACCCGGCCCCGCCTCCGGCCACGATCGTTGTGCCCATCGATCTGTCGGGATCAGCGGCGCTGCAGAACACGCCGGATTTAACTGCCTCACTCTCGTTCACTTACGAGACGCAGCTTGCAAACGGAACGCTCGCCATCACGCCGTCCGCCGCTTACCGCGGCGACAGCCAGATGTTCGAATTCGCCGCGCCGCTGCTCGATCAGCCAGCCTACACGCTCTACAACGCGTCGGTGACCTGGACCTCGGATAGCGATCATGTGCGCCTCGGCGTGCACGCGCTGAACCTAGCCGACGAAGAATACCGCGTCGGCGGTTACAACTTCCCCGGCGCGACGTTCGGTAATTCGATCATCGGCTTCTACGGCCCGCCGCAAACCATCACCGGCTCGATCGAGTTCCGGTTCTAAATCGACAACGAACCAGCGGCGGCGTGAGATCACCTCACGCCGCCGTTTCATTTTCGGGCGGTACAATGACTGAAGCGACGACGCACACGAACAGCGCAAGCCCGGTCAAAGACACCAGCCGGCGCGTGGTGCTGGCGCTTCTCTTCCTCGTCTACACGTTCAACTTCATCGATCGGCAGATCATCGGCATTCTCGCCGCGCCGATCCAAGCTGAACTTGGCGTCAGCGATTCCGAAATGGGGTTGTTGGGTGGCCTCGCCTTCGCGCTCTTCTATACTGGCCTCGGCATCCCTATCGCCTGGCTCGGCGATCGCTGGAGCCGCACGTGGATCATGACCATCGCGCTGACATTATGGAGCGGCTTCACGGCGCTCTGTGGTTTCACCACCAACTACGCCCAGCTCTTCCTCGCGCGCATGGGCGTCGGCGTTGGCGAAGCGGGCGGCGTTGCGCCAGCCTATTCGCTGATCTCCGACTATTTCCCGCCCGCTGAACGTGCGCGCGCGCTCGCCATCTATTCGTTCGGCATTCCGATCGGCAGCGCCGCCGGCATCGCGCTTGGCGGCATTGTCGCTTCGCTCGTTGATTGGCGCATCGCGTTCATCGTCGTCGGCATCGCTGGCGTTCTCATCGCACCGATCTTCCGCGCCTTCGTGCGAGAACCACAACGCGGCCGCTATGATGCGAAACCCATAGGCGACGCGCCAAAGGCCGGCTTCTTCGAAGCGCTTGGTGTCGTCACTCGCAAGCCCAGCTTCTGGTTGCTCTCCTTCGGCGCCTCGTGCTCGTCGATCATGGGCTACGGCTCGTTCTTCTGGATCCCGAGTTTCCTCCAACGCTCCTACGGTTTCTCGCTGCAAGAATCGGCGTTCTTCTATTCTTCCATTCTATTGCTCGGTGGTGTCATCGGCGTGTGGATTGGCGGCATGTTGGGCGACAAACTCGGCGCCAAACGGCGCGCGATGTTCGCGCTTGTGCCTGCGGCTGCTTGGATACTCGCTGCGCCCTGCTACGCGCTCGGCCTGCTCTCTCCGTCACCGACAGTCGCATTCTTCCTCTTCCTGGCACCAACCGCGCTCGGCCTTGTATGGCTCGGCCCGGTGATCGCCGCCGTACAGCACCTAGCGCCCGCGCACATGCGCACCGTCGCCAGCGCCAGCTTTCTCTTCATCAACAACCTCATCGGCATCGGCCTGGGCACGTATCTGCTCGGCCTGATCTCCGACGCTTTGGTTGCGCGCTTCGCGGAAGAGTCGCTGCGCTACTCGATCCTCGCCGGCACTGGCTTCTACGTCCTCGCCGCGATCCTCTACCTGATCGCCTCGCGCCGCCTTGCCCGCGACTGGGTCGACTAAGGCTCCTCGAAATCTCCTCTCCCTCTGGGCGGCGCTCCTTACGGGCGCCGCCCATTTTCTTAGCGGTACTATTCCCGCTTGCATATAACTGACCAGTCAGTTATATGCTTTTGAATGAGCCGCACCGCGCCAAAACCGCAAGAGGCACGCTGGCGCAGGCGCGCAGGCGCGCGCCCGGAGGAAATCCTGGACGCAGCCCTGTCCGAGTTCACCTCCCGCGGCTTCGAGGCGGCCCGGATGGAGGACATCGCCAAGCGGGCCGGGCTCTCGAAGGCGGCGATCTATCTCTACTTTCCGAGCAAGATGGCCGTGCTCGAAGCTTTAATCGAAGCCAAAGTCGGCCCGCTCGCGCAGCACGCTCAAACGCTCGCGGCGATGGGCGCCGATGATCCGCTCATGGCGCTGCGCATGCTGGCCACCGCCGCCGCGCATCGCATGGCCGATCCGAACCTCATCGCGGTGCCGCGCCTCGTAATCGGCATTTCCGGCCGCTTTCCCGAGATCGCGACCTACTATCGTGAGCAGGTGGTCGAGAAGGCCCGCGGCGCACTGGAAACTCTGATCGAAGGCGCGATGGCCAAAGGCCAGATGCGGCCGGCCGACAAGAACGCTGTCGTCCGCGCTTTCATCGGGCCGCTCTTCTTCGAAGCGATGTGGACGCATGTCCTGGGCGGTGAAACCGCTCTCAACGATCCGCAAAAGCTGATCGAACAGCAGTTCGACGTCCTGCTCTCCGGGCTGGAGCCACGCGCATGAAGCGCTTTTTGATCATTTCCCTCGCGTTGCTCGCTGCCGCCTGCGCGCGCGAAACCAGCAGTGTCCTCCAGGGCTACGGCGAAGCCGACTACATATATCTCGCCAGCCAAGAGACGGGCGTCGTCAGCGAGCTCAACGTTCGCGAAGGCGATGTGGTTGAGGCGGGAGCGCAAGTGTTCTCGCTCGATCCAGATCGCCTGGCGTTCAACGAGGAATCTGCACGCGCACAAGGCGCCGCCGCCGGCGCGGCCATTCGAACGGCGCAAGCGCAGGCGACATTGGCGCAGCGCAACTATCAACGCGGCGCTGAATTGTTCGGGCGCGGCTTCTATCCACGCGCGCGCCTCGATTCCGATCGCGCCGCCATGGACACCGCCAATGCGCAATTGGCGCAAGCACGCCGCGAAGCCGGCGCCGCAAGCGCCGCGACCGGCCTCGCGCGTGCGCGTCTAGGCGATGCAACCGGCCAAGCGCCCGCAGCAGGCACGATCCAGCAAATCTTCCACCGCCCTGGTGAAGTTGTCGCCGCAGGCCAGCCAATCGTCGCCCTGCTCACGCCTGACAATATGAAGGTGCGCTTCTTCGCGCCTGAAGCGATGCTCGCTCGATTGCCTGTCGGTACGCGCGTGATGGTGAGCTGCGATGGTTGCGCAGAGCCCATCGAAGCGCGCGTGAGCTTCGTCGCCGCCGAACCGCAGTTTACACCGCCGGTGATCTACTCGCTCGATCAGCGCGAGAAGCTCGTCTTTCTCGTCGAGGCGCGCTTCGATCGTGCGACGCCGATCCGCCCCGGCATGCCCGTGGACGTGCGGATCGCGGAATGACCGACACCGTCATCGACGTTCGCGGTCTTACCAAGCGCTTCGGCGACCGCACCGTCGTCGACAATTTTGATCTCAAAGTGCCGCGCGGCGCGATCTATGGATTTTTAGGCCCAAACGGCTCCGGTAAAACCACCACGATCCGCATGGTGTGCGGCCTCTTGAAGCCGGAGAGTGGCGAAGGCGAAGTGCTGGGCTATGACGTGTTGCGTGAGAGCCTGAAAATCAAAGAGCGCGTCGGCTACATGACGCAGAAATTTTCGCTCTACGAAGACCTCTCGATCCGCGAGAACCTCGAGTTTATCGCTCGTCTCTACGGCCTCGATCGGCGCGCCGAGCGTGTTGACCAAGCGCTGGCTGATCTCGGCTTGAGCGAACGGCAAACACAACTCGCCGGCAAACTTTCCGGAGGCTGGAAGCAACGCCTGGCGCTCGCCGCCTGCATGATTCACGAACCAGAGTTACTGCTGCTCGACGAGCCCACGGCTGGTGTCGATCCCAAAGCCCGCCGCGATTTCTGGGATGCTATTCGCCGATACTCCGCCCAAGGCGTCACCACGCTCGTCTCCACGCACTACATGGACGAAGCCGTGCAGTGCGATTCCATCGCCTACATCGCGTACGGCAAGAAGTTGGTCGACTCGCCGACCGCGGACATCCCGAAGCAAATTGGCCTCTACGGTTGGCGCATTGCCGGAAGACCTCTCCTGCGCGCGCAAGAATTGCTAGAAGCCTCGGCAGGTGTTGATCTCGTCGCACGCTTCGGCGCCGAAATTCATGCGTGCGGCAAAGATACTGCAGCGCTTGAAGCGGCGGTGCGCGCAGTTAAGGGCGCCCAACCACACGTCGAGATCTCACCGATCGAAGCCGGCTTCGAGGAAATTTTCATCTATCTGATGTCCGGCGCGATGGACAACTTCCAGTGAAACTGCCCAGCCTCTCCGCACTACCAAACTTCCTCGATCTTTCGTGGGCGCGCGTCTTTGCCGTGTTCTTGAAAGAACTCGTACAGATGCGGCGCGATCGGCCCACATTTGCAATCATGATCATGATGCCGGTGATGCAGCTCGTGCTGTTCGGCTTTGCGATCAATACCGATCCGCGCCACATGCCCGCCGTCGTCGAGATGCGCGAAGATGGCCCCATGACCCGCGCGTTTCTCGCATCGCTCACGCAATCGTCATTCATCGACATCGTCGCGGTGACGCAGCGGGCTGAGGACGGCGAGGCGATGATCCGCTCAGGACGCGCGACGTTTCTGATTTCGATTCCCGAAGGCTTTGAGCGGCGTTTGGTGCGCGGCGAGCGGCCACAAATACTGATTGCCGCTGACGCCAGCGATCCAGTAGCGGCAAGCGGTGCGCTGGGCGCCATCGAGCGGATTGCACAGTCAGCCTTTGCCGCAGAGTTCAGCGGGCCCCTAGCTTATTTGGCCCAGGCGCCACCGCCCTACGAGATCGTGGTGCACCGGCGCTACAATCCAGCAGGCGTCAGCGCCTTCAACATTGTGCCGGCGCTGCTCGGCGTCATCCTCACCATGACCATGGTGATGATCACCTCCATCGCCCTCACGCGCGAAACTGAGCGCGGCACGATGGAAAACCTTCTGGCGACTCCGGTGCGTCCGCTAGAAGTGATGATCGGCAAAACGACGCCCTACGTATTCGTCGGCGCGATTCAAGTCGCGATCGTGCTCACTGTCGCGACCTTGCTCTTCCACATTCCGTTCACAGGATCATTCCTGGCGTTCCTGGTCGCTGTAACGCTCTTCATCCTGGCCAATCTGATGCTGGGCTATCTCATCTCAACGGTCGCCCGCACACAGATGCAGGCGATGCAGATGACGTTCTTCATCTTCCTCCCCTCGATCTTGCTTTCGGGCTTCATGTTTCCCTTCCGCGCGATGCCGGGATGGGCGCAAATCATCGGCGAAGCCTTGCCGATTACGCACTTCCTGCGCATCGTTCGCGAGATTGTATTGAAGGGCGCCGGGTTCAGCGATGTGATCAGCGATCTCTGGCCGCTGACGCTTATTCTGCTGGTGCTAGCCACACTCGCACTGCTGCGTTTCAGACGCACACTGGATTAAGCGGTCGCACGGCTCGCAGCGACGCCGCTGTCAACTGCCGCAAACAACGCGGCGCCAATCTTCTCGTTTGCGCCTTCACCAGCGAGCGCAACCAAAGCATCCATGGAGGCGCATACGTCAGCGAGCGAACGTGCGGGCGAAGCCACAGCGATCACGCCAGGCGCCGGATCAGCCTCTCGCCACTCATCGCTAGCCACCAGCGCTTCGTGTAGCTTTTCGCCGGGACGCAGGCCCGTGAAAACGATCGGCACGTCGATCTCGGGGCGCAGCCCTTCAAGCCGGATAACTTCGCGCGCCAATTCAACCACCGGCAGCGCCTCGCCCATCTCGATCACCAGCACGCTCCCGCGCGGCTCACTGCTGAGCCCAACAGCAGCGGCCTGCAGCAAAGCGTCTGCGGCTTGCGGGATGGTGAGGAAAAAGCGCGTCACGTCAGGATCGGTGACAGTCAGCGGCCCGCCGTCGGCGAGCTGCCCTTCAAAAATCGGCGTCACCGATCCCGCCGAGCCCAGCACATTGCCGAGACGAACAGGAATGGCGCGCTGCGGGCCGGCGCGATCGAGCGCTTGGCAATAAATCTCACCCAGCCGCTTGGACGCTCCCATCAAACCAGATGGGTCCACGGCCTTATCAGTCGATACGAACATCAAATCCGCGCCGGCATTGCGGGCCGCTTCAGCGACATTCCGCAATCCAAGCACGTTGGTCAAAATGCCTTCGCTCGCAAACGCTTCGACGATCGGCACCTGCTTCAGCGCGGCCGCATGAAACACAATCTCCGGCCGCTCCTTCGCGAACCAGCGTCCGATCGACTTGGCGTCGCGGATGTCCGCAAGCACCGGCACGGCGTCTGGAAGCTCAAGACCGATCTTGTAGAGATTGTGCTCGGAGCTATCGAGCAGCGTTAGCCGCGAAGGCGAGAAGGTCGCGAGGCGTCGCGCCAATTCGCTGCCGATGGAGCCGCCGCCGCCTGTCACCAGCACGCGCCGTCCAGCGATGACGTCGCGAGCGCGCGCGAAATCCACTTCGCCCGGCGGACGCCCAATCAAGTCGGTCAGGCGCAAAGGTCGAACCTTGCCCGACACCAACACAAACGTCTTGAGGCCAGCGTCTGCGGCGCGTGTCAGCACCGCGCGCCTGGCCGCGCCATCCGCAGGCGGGTCGACCAGGACGATGGCGCTGCCGGCCGTCACCAGCGACAGATCAAGCGCATCCCAAAGCGGTGCGCGCGCAATCACCGGCAAAGACGCAGGCCCAGGACCAACCAAGACAGCGCCGCGTACAGTGGCGCCCGCACGCGCCCAATTGGCGCGCGCGCTCCAGGCTTCGGCGACTGCTTGAGCCGACCCCAAAAGGACCGCGTCTCGGATCATCCATCCCCACCGACAAAAACTAGGCTTCAGAGCTTTTTTGAAGCGCCCACAAAGCAGAGTCCACGACCTTTGCCATGTTCCTTCATAACATCTTGCCGTTGCTAACGAAGTACGCAGCCGGTATCCGTCGCATGCGACAGTTTGGTTACAAAGACGAAAGCTTGGGATTTTGCGAGTGTGAAAATTCGCACATTATTCCGGTAGCGGTGCGAAGCCATTGCCGGCGGCGACCTCCAGCGGCTGATCAAGCGCCGCACCCTCGATACGGACTTTGCCGCCAGCGGCCTCGACCAACGCGCACCCGGCAGCCACATCCCAAATCATCGAACCGGATTCGCGATAGGCTTCTGCCCGGCCTGCTGCGACGTAGGCCAACGCGGTTGCGGCCGATCCGATCATGCGCACCTTCTGCCAGGTGCGTAAGCGCTGCTCGAACGTCTTCATCGATTCATCGCTCGCGCGCGACGGGACGCCGGTTTGCAAAATACCCTTTGCAGGGTTCGCAATTTCCGAGACGCGCATCGGCGCGCCGTTGAGCCAAGCGCCCAAGCCGATCGCGCCAGAAAATCTCTCGCGGGTGACGAAACAATCGACAACGCCGAGCACAGGCTTGCCCTCATCGAGCAGTGCAATCGAAACGCCGCAATGCGGGTAACCGCGCAGATAGTTCACGCTGCCGTCGAGGGGATCGATCGCCCAGACCCAGCGGTCGCCGCGCTGCATCGCGCGCGCCCAGCCCGCCTCTTCGGAAATGATGGGATACTCACTCTCGCGGGCGATGGCGCGGAGCACGATCTCTTCGGCGTGTTTATCGGCGCCGATTTTCACCTCGCGCCCCTGCTCGGCTTCGATGACGCCCCACTGGACGCGATTGGCCAAAAGGGCCTCGCCGGCGGCCGCCGCAGCGGTGTCTGCCAAGTGCAAAAGGGCTTTAAGGTCGCTCACGCGCCTCTGATAGCCCGCGCACGCCCCTTGGAGAAGCGCCGCATCCGCGCTTTAGTGGCCTGGGGAGAACGGCTCGATGGATGGCGGGCAGACCAAGCCCAACGCGGAACGCCTCGCGGCCAAGCCACCGCAGGGCCTAAGCGCGTCTGCGCTCGACAAGAAAATCGGCATCAAGAAGCGCGCGCGAGAAGACGCCGCGCGCAACCTCCCCCGCCACGACACCGGCGATCTCTCAGACACCGAAAAAGCGGTGATTGAAGCCGTCGCCTCAGAGCGCGCACGCGTGGATCAGGCCCGCCTGGACGCCAAGGCCGACGCAGAACGGCGGCTCCGAGCCCTCGCCCCCGCGCCACAAGATTTCACCGGCCCCGCGCTCGATGCGCGCCTGGCCCTCAGACAGGCCTCCGGCCGCCTCGCCCACGACTGGAGCGAGGCCTCGGCCCGCGCGGCAGAAGCGCGAGAGGAGCTGGACGCGTTCAAGCGCGGCAACGGATTGCGCCGCGCCGCAATCTATCCCCGCTCAACCCTGCTGCAGGCAGGCCTGCTGCTCTGCGCCGCCGTGTTCGAAGCTTTGTTCAGCGCCGCCTTGTTCGCAGAGGACGACGAGCGGGGGCTACTCGGCGGCGCGATCACCGCCATCGGGCTCTCAGGCGCAAACGTCACGCTCGGCTTCCTCGCGGGCTTCTTGGGTCTGCGATACCTGCAGCACACCAAACTGCCGATGAAAGCGCTCGGCGCTTCGGCGTTTGCGTTCATCGCGGCGCTTGCGCTGATGCTCAATCTCTTCGCAGCCGACTGGCGCGATCAAATGGCGGCGCTGAACGGGCGGCAATTGGATATGGGCTCGGACGCCAGCTTCCATATCTGGTCGTTGCTCTCGCTCGACTCCCCGCAAGCCATCATTCTGCTAATGCTCGGCGCCGGCGTCTGGGTGTTCTCCGCGCTTAAAGGCTATTCCGGCTTCGACGATCCCTATCCCGACTTCGGCAAGATGGATCGCGCCACCAAAGTCGCGTCGGAATCGCTCTCGGATTTCCGCTCGGATGCGCGCGTTGAACTCGAAGCGCCGATCAACACAGCCAAAGACGCTCTCTCCGCACGCATGGAAAAGATGCGCACGGAATTTGCGGCCATGAACAAGGCGTTCGACGCCGCCTCGCTCCAGATAGAGGCCCTCGACGCCCAAGCACGCGCACTCGATGACGCAGCCGCCAGCGCCGTGTATCTCTATCGTCAGGAAAATGCCGCCGCGCGCACGACACCAGCGCCAGCCTACTTCAATTCCGCGCCGCCAGCGGCCGGCCCCGCGCTCGATGCGCTCAGCAGCGCCGCCGCGATGATCGACGAGGCCAGAGCGCGCCTCGCGGACGCGCAGGCGCAATCAGCGCGATCCTTGGAAGAATTGCTGACGGAACTGGACACTGCCAGCAACGCCCACAATCCTGGCGGTCCAGCGTGAGCCGCCGCCGCGGCGCGGGCGCTCGAAATGTACTCGGCATAGTGCTGATCGTGTTGGCGCTGGTCACCCTAGCGGGCCTCGCGGGCGCTTCGCTTTTGCTCCGCCCGCCGCCAACTGACGTGACCTCACTCTGCCGCATGGATGAGCCGCTCGGTGCGCACACGATTGTGCTGGTCGATTCAACCGATCGCCTCGAAGCGCGTCACCGCCGCAAACTCCGCGCCGTGCTCGCCCAAGAACGAGCGCGCTTAGGCCAATACGATCGGCTGACAATTATGCGCATCAATGTGCGCCGCCCGCAGGAGCCGTCTATTTTGTTTTCGCGCTGCCTGCCGCGACCGCCCGAGCAAACCAATCCGCTCTTCGAAAATGCACGCATGGTGCAAGCCACATGGGACGAAGAGTTCGCGCAAGCTTTGGATAGCGCTCTGCGCAGCGCTGGCTCAGGCGGACCCCAACGCGCCTCGCCGATCGTAGCCGCTTTGCGCGCAGTGGCGGCCGATCCAGACTTTGGCGCGGAAATCCCACGCCGCCGCCTCGTGCTCGTCTCGGATCTGCTCGAGCACAATCCACAGGGCTTCTCACTTTATGTTTCGGATGCGGATTATGCAGCGTGGCGCGCAGGCTCGCCGGCGGGGCCGCCTGACCTCGCGCGCGTAGAATTGCGCATTGTCCCGGTAGATCGCCCTGATAATGCTGAGCGCCAGTCGGCCGCGGTGGACAACTTCTGGCCTGCTTTCTTCGATGCCGCAGATGTCCAATCTGTAAGCATCGACCCTGCGCCTTAAGGCCACCGCTTTCACCACCGCCGACTCACTCTAGATTCGCCTCTGGTCGGTTATCCGGAGGGGCAATTGAATACCTTCAATTGGCAGGGCGGCAGTGGTCGCTGGTTTGAGTTTGAAATTGCCCGCGCGCAGCGCGATTGGGACAGCGTCGGCGGCGTCTACATGTTCGTGAAGCCGCACGATCAGCCGTCGCAAGATTGGGGCGGGCCGATTTGCCTGTTCGCAGCGCAAACGGCTGACTTCTCGTCGACGTTGACACGTCACGACATGTGGCAAGCCGCTGAAAATCTCGGCGCGAAAGAGATTCACTTGCTCACGATCAAAGAAGATCAAACGCGTGAGCGTGTGCTGAAGGATATCCTCGAAGCACAAGCGCCGATCCTCAACCGCAACATGCTGCGACGCGTGGCTTAGGCTTAAAATCGCACAGACAGTGCATGGCGTCGCCCTTCAACAAGCTCAGGGTGACGCCTTTTTTTGCGTCCAAAGTAGCGTCGTCCTGAGCCTGTCGAAGGAAGCGCGGCCCCTCGACGTTAGACGCGCGCCGCCACCGCTGCCGCCGGATCGTCACTGAACACACCATCGACGCCCGCGGCATAAAACGCGCGCAACTCCGCGTCGAGATTGCCATGCAAGCGCAGCGTTTCCTGCGCGCTCGTTGCGCCAACACGCAGCGCCGTTGGCAAGAAGAAATTCTCCGGCCTGAACGTCCAAGGATGCACGACCAAATTCGCCGCATGGGCGCGCGCCACTAAGTCTGTCGGCGCGCCAAGATTGTTGCTCTCGTCGCGCGGAATGATCAGCGATTTCTCCGCACCAAGCCCGCGCGCGTACTCCGCAATCCGGCGCAAACCGTCGCCCGCGAGCATTGAGGCGTAAGTCACCTCGCGCTGATCCCACGGCCCACCTTCGGCGGCCACGAGCTGCACGCACCGCCAACGGATCGAAGACATCTCTGCCAGCGTGCGGATTGCACCGACCTCGAAACACTGCACGTACACGATGTCCGCCGCGCGCTGACCGCCACCCTCACGCACCGCGCTGATAAACGCCGGCACAGGATCTACTCCCTGCTCGCGCAAGAAAGTGGGGTGCTTCAGCTCCGGATAAGTGCCTTTGCCATGGCTCTGCGCCAGCGCCAACGCTTCAGCAAATGTCGGCACTTCAAACTGATCATTGTAGTTCGCGTTGCCGGGGCGCAGTTGCGGTATGCGTTCGCGCGCGCGCAACGTCTTCAACTCCGCCAGTGTGAAATCTTCCACCCACCAGCCCGAAGCTTCAACGCCATCGACAGTTTTGGCCTTCCGCCGCTCGGCAAACTCGGCGTGTTCGGACACGTTCGTTGTCCCCGAAATTTCATTCTCGTGACGGCAGACGAGGACATGGTCCTTCGTTATCACCAGATCGGGCTCGATGAAGTCCGCGCCTTGCTCAATCGCCAGCTGGTATGCGGCAAGCGTATGCTCGGGCCGATAGGCACTCGCGCCGCGGTGCGCGATCACGATCGGACGGCTTGGCGCTTCACTCATGCTGGCACATCCCGCGAGCGCTGCAGCGCCAAGCAACACATCGCGACGATTCATATGCGCTCGTCCTGTGGCGCCAGCTTCGTGTTCCACAGCCCGACAAACAAGATCGAGGCGCCGAACAGCAACGACCAAGCGCCGAACGTCGCGTCGAGCGTTTCATCCAAATTCGGAAACGCGTTCGGAAATTCATGCGTCAGGAAGCCGTTGAGCAGCAGCACCGGCAGAGCGAGGCCAATCGAAGCCTCGCCCTCATCGCCCGACGCTTCGCCCAGCAGCTTCAGAAAAATGAACCCAAGCACCCCGCCCACAACCGGCGCGGACAGGAACGTCACCATCCGCAGCGATTCTTCCGGCAAGAAGAAATACTGGCCACCAAAACGAAATGCCGCCGCAACTGCGAGCCACAGTAGAAAGCCGAGAAACATCGCGCGAATGATCATGTCAGCTCTCCTACTGGCTTCACGCCAAGCGCCATCAATTTATCAACGACCGCCTCTAGGCGATCTTGAGGCACAGACACAGCGATGACCGCAGTGGCCGTCACCCGCAAATACTCAGTCACAGCTTCGCGCGGCGCGCCATCAATCAGAAGCTTGTACACCGGCCAGACGTAAGACTCGTATTCGTCCTCAGGCACGCCGCAGCCGATCGGATCCCAGTCTTTCCACAGGATTGAATTGATCGCGCGGGTCTCAGCCTTTGTGTCCCGACTCATTCCTTCAGCATTTCGCGTGAAACGATCACACGCATAATCTCGTTCGTGCCCTCAAGAATGCGGTGCACGCGCAGGTCGCGGACAATGCGCTCGACTTCGTAGTCCGCCAGATAGCCATAGCCGCCGTGCAGCTGCAGCGCCTGATCGGCAACCTTAAACGCCGCGTCGGTGACGAAGCGCTTGGCCATCGCGCAATACTTCGTCGCGTCCGGCGCCTTCGCATCAAGCTTACGCGCCGCCATGTGCAGCAACGCGCGTGACGCCGCGAGCTCAGTCTCCATATCCGCCAACACGAACTGCGTGTTCTGGAAATCCGCCAAGCGCTTACCGAACTGTTTACGCTCTTTCACATAGCCCAACGCACGGTCGAGCGCGTCCTGTGCACCGCCAAGCGCACATGCCGCGATATTGAGGCGCCCGCCATCGAGCCCCTTCATCGCGTACTTAAAGCCTTCGCCTTCAGGGCCAACACGGTTTCCTACCGGCACGCGGCAGTCTTCGAAGTTCACGATCGCCGTCGGCTGTGCGCGCCAGCCCATCTTGTTCTCGTTCTTGCCAAACGAGAGCCCTTTCGTCCCATCTGGCACCACCAAGGTCGAGACGCCCTTCGGGCCATCCTCGCCGGTACGGCACATGAGGACGTACACATCGGAAAACCCGGCGCCAGAGATGAACGCCTTCGAGCCGTTGATCACATATTGCGAATTGCCCTCAGCTTTCGCTGTTGTGCGCAACGCGCCTGCGTCCGACCCCGAACCCGGCTCCGTCAGGCAGTACGACGCGATCTTGTCCATCGTCGTCAGTTTCGGCAGCCATTCGGCGCGCTGCTCGTCGCTGCCGAAGCTATCGATCATCCACGAACACATGTTGTGGATGGAGAGAAACGCAGACGTCGCGATGCAGCCGCGCGACAGCTCTTCGAAGATCAGCGCCGCGTCGAGACGGCTCAGTCCTGAACCACCGTGCTCTTCGCCGACATAAATGCCGCCAAAGCCCAAGCCCGCGAGCTCTTGCAGCACGCCGCGATCAAGGCCCTCCTCCTCCCAGCGCGCCGCATTGGGGCGGAGTTTTTCCTGCGCGAAACTGCGTGCGGTTTCGACGATAAGTTCTTGGTCTTCCGTGAGTTGGGCCGACATTGTTCCCTCGTTGGCCCGCTTATAGCCGCCCCATCGGGAGAGGCTAGCGTTCCCGGCCAGGAACTAACGCCGCGGTCCCGTGTTTTGACCCGCAATCTTCGCCGCACCGGCGCAGGTCAGGAGTTTTGAAATGCGTAAGTTCATCGCCACCGCCGCCATTGCCGCGGTCACGCTCGGTCTGGCCGCTTGCGGCAACGGCGGCAGCGCCGAAAGTGCTGGCGAAAGCGCAGATTCCGCCATCGAAGAAGCAACCCAAGGCCAGGAAAACCTAGGCGACGGCGCGCTTGAGCAAGCCGGCGAAAGCATCGACGAAGCAACGGGCGCCCAACAGAACAACGACGCCGCTGACGCGATCAATGACGCGACTGACGGCGACCGCAGCACCAATCCGTAATCCGCCGTTCGACATCGTCACCGGCGCCGCACCTTTTTCGACGGAACCGTGTCCTACACGGAACGTTGAAAACCCCGGCGGCCGCTACGCCGTCCAACAACTGGGACACTTCAGGAGAAACAAAATGTTGAAGTCATTGCTGGGCGCCGCTGCTGCTCTGAGCATGCTGGGCGTTGTCGCTTGCAGCCAAGGCCCGAACGAAGAAGCGGGCGAAGCTGCCGACACGAACTACGAACAATCGACGACCGGCACGACCGATATGGGCCAAGGCCCTGCGGAAGAAGCCGGCGAAGCGCTTGACGAGACCACCAACGGCGTCCCGGCTGGTGAAACCACGACGACACCGGCAACAACCACGCCGTAACGTCGAAATCGCATTGCGATTGAACTCCCCGCGGGCCAAAAGGCGCGCGGGGAGTTTTCATGTTTGGCCGTTTGCCGCCAGCGCTCGTACTGACGCTGGCGATTGTCGCTGGCGCCGCGATGGATGCGACAATCAAGCACCTCGCTCAGACCAATAGCGTGCTGCTCGTAGCGTTCGGCCGCTATCTCTTCGGCGCGCTGTTCTCGCTGCTGATCTGGTGGCGTGCGGGTCATCCCACCATCACCAAGGAGATGTGGCGCGCACACGGGCTCCGCGGCTTCGTCATCGCCACCTGCGCCGTGACTTTCTTCTGGGCGCTTTCGATCCTGCCGCTCGCCGAGGCCGTCACGCTTTCCTTCATCTACCCCCTGCTCGCGCCGTTCGTCGCATGGGTGATTCTCAAGGAGCGCATCCGGCCATCGAGCTTACTGTGCGCGCTCGTGGGCTTCGCCGGCGTGATCGTGGCCATGCAGGGCGCCCCAAACGAAACTGAATCGCCTCAACACGATGTCGGCGTCATCGCGGTTCTGGTGTCGGCGGGATTTTTCTCGATCGCTATGGTGCTGCTACGAGAGCGCGCGCAAAAGGACGGCGCGCCGATTGTCGGCCTCATGACCAGCGTCGTGCCGGGCATGATCCTAGTCGCCCCAACGGTCGCTTTCACCACCTTTCCAGTAATCACTGATTGGTGGTTCTTCCTGCAGCTTGGCGCACTCGCTGCGGTGTTCATGTATCTGATGGCTCAAGCCTACGCGCGCGCCGAAGCGCAGCAGCTCGCGCCGATCCACTACACCGAACTCATCTATGCGAGTTTGATCGGCTGGTTCATTTTTCACGAAGCGCCGCGCGTGCAAATCTATCTCGGTGCGGGGTTGATCGTCGCGGCCTGCCTGTGGGCCGCTTATGACGAGCGGCGCTTGGCATTCAAGTCCAAGAAAGCGCCCAGCTAGGCCGTCAGCGAACGCCTGCAACGGCGCCGCCGCTCATGCAGCACCGTCCTCCCCACGAAGGGGAGGACGGGACATGCCCCTACTAGGCGCTCGCCTGCACTTTCTTCGCGACGTCATCAGCCCGGCGGCCAGTGACTTCGACCATGTGAGCGTACGCGGCTTCGAATGTCGCCAAGCCCTGGGTCAGCGACCGCAACTCGATGATGAAATTCTGCCGCTCGCTATGCGGCAGATACACATCGACCCGGTCCCAGCCCTGCCAGCCTTCACGCGGTTCAAAGCCAAGGATCTGCCCATTGTGCGAGGACACCGCCGAATTGATCTTCGGCGTGCCCCAACTCGGCGTGTAGATCGAAAGCTTCTCGACCGGCTCAAGCAACACCGAACCGCACTGCTCGATCGCTTCCTGCATACCGATACGGCCAGCCTGCTGAAACGAATGCTCACTGGAATCGACGGCATGGAATGAGCCATCAATCAGCGTGACGGCGACATCGACAACCGGAAAGCCAATCGCGCCTTTGATCATCGCATCTTTGACGCCGGCTTCGACAGCCGGGATCCATTGGCGCGGAATAGCGCCGCCGGTGATCTTGTCGACGAACTGAAAGCCTTCGCCGCGCGGCAACGGTTTCACTTGGATGACGCAATCACCGAACTGGCCATGGCCGCCGGTTTGCTTCTTGTGCCGCCCACGTACTTCGACATTCTTGCGCAGGCTTTCCTTGTAGGGCGTCGATGGCGGCGCCGTGGACACCTCAACATTGAAGCGCGCCTTCAAGCGATCGAGCACGTTCCGCAGATGCGGCTCACCCTGGCCCTGCAACAAGATCTCATGCGTCATCTGATCGTGAACGACGTTGAGCCCCGCATCTTCATCAACAAGCTTCTGCAAAGCGCCGGAAAGGCGCACGTCGTCCTTCCGGTCCTTCGTCGTGATCGCGAGCTGATAGACGGGGAAACGCTTTTTGAAGCTCAGCCTCAGCTTTTGCGGCCCGCTTGCGCCGAGAAGATCGCCCGCCGCGACAGGATCGAGCTTGCCGATCGCCGCGATTTCGCCTTCCGGCACGCGCGACACCTTTTTAGTTTGCGAACCGATCACGGAGAAGAGCGCGCCAGGGCGTTGCGACGAGCCATCGCTCAATGTCAGCTGATCGCTGTCGTTCAACGCCGCGCCAAACACACGCGCGTAGGCAAGTTTTCCCGCCTGCCCCGCGTGCGAAATTTTGGCCACGTAGGCACCATTGCCGCTGAGGCCCAACCGCGCCGCTGCATATTTCGGCGCCGGCGTCTCATGACGAAGCGCCTTCAGCAGACGCCGCACGCCGTTGCCGTTCGCAGTCGAGCCAAAGAACACCGGCGCGATCAGACCATCACGCGTTTCCTTGACCAGATCGGCAAAGACAATGTCCCGATCCGGCGCCACGTCGGAGAGCAATTTCTCCATCAGCTCATCGTCATAGTCAGCGAGCTGTTCGAGCATATGGAAACGCGCTTCGGTTTCGCGCTCCGCTAGATTCTTTGGAATGTCGATAATCTTCGACGGCTTGCCTTGCTCGTAGTGATAGGCGCGCTCAAGCGCGAGATCGACGAAGCCAGTGACCTTATCGTTTTCCCAAATTGGAATTTGCCGCGCGACCAGTGGCGCGGTCGAGACCGGCTGTAACGCCTCCAATAAATCGCGAATGCGGCCACGCGTCGTGTCGATCTTGTTGATGAACACCGCGCGCGGGATTTGCAGCTCTTCCAGCGCTTTCAGGAACGGCTGGACCAAAACAGCTTTGTCAGGATCAGGATCGGCGACGACGATGGCGAGATCGACGGCCGGAAGCGCGAAATCTGCATCTGCAAGAAAATCGACGGCGCCTGGTGCGTCTATGAGCGCGTAGTGATCGCCCATGAAATCGATAGCGGTGAATTGAGTTTCAGTGGATTGGCCTACCGCGGCCGGGGCTATACCCGGACCGCCCGAAGCGGCGGAGGCCAGAGCTTGGATCAACGCCGTCTTGCCCGCTCCGGTCGGGCCGACGACGGCTATAGCCCTCACAACATTTGCCGATTTTGTTTCAGACATGGCGCACACTCCCTTGTTTCCCACTGTGGGGTTGGGGCGGCGCCAGCGGCCGGCGCCGCTTCTCGCTTATGCCGGCCTGTCGAGGCCGGAAGAGCAAGGAGTGTTTCACGAACAGAACGAGGCGCCAAGCAAGAGTTGGGTCACCTGGAGAGCGATTGACCTCACTCATTCCCGGGACGGCGCGAAGCGGCGGACCCGGGACCCATAAACACGAATCCAAGCCGCAACGCCCAAGTCCTCAAGGCGCCAATCGAGTTTATGGGCCCCGGACTTGTCGCTCACGCGCCAATCCGGTGTTAGCCCCGCTGCTTCAGTTCTTCGAACACGCGGCCCATGAACTGCCAATGGTTCGGCTTTGTCGGCATGTCTTTCGACAACTCCGGGTCCGCCATCGCATCACGATTCATCGCACCAGCCGCTTGAAACAACGCCGGATCGCCTTGCGTGAATTCGGCAATCAACGCTTGCGCGCGGCGTCCGATTTCGAGCGCCTTATCCGTTGTCGGATCAGCGTTCGGGCCAAGCGCATCTATATCTGCGAAGACCTGCGTCCACGCCGCGCCGACGCGCGCTTGATCTTCGGCCGTGAACTCCCGCGCGCGCAGTTCGTTCAATTGCTCCGGCGTGTAGTGCTTCTGCGCCAACGCCTCCATTTTTGGTGACCACTTCGTCTCTGACATAGCCGTACTCCTAACGAGCTTTCCTAACTCGTCCGGGGAAAGGTGCTGCCTGCCCTGCAGCTTCGCACGCGCAGCACGGACCAAGGCCAACGCCTGCTCCGCCTCGCTCTTCGCGTCCTCTAGCGCGGCTTCCTGCAATGCTAGCGCCGCGGCGAGATCGCCCGTGCCACACAGCAAGTCACCGATGCGCTTCAGCGGCAGACCGATCTGCTTCAACGCCAAAATGGCGGAGAGCCGCTCGATCTCCGGCTGGCGATAAATCCGCCAACCAGCCACCGTCCGCGCAGGTTTCAGCAACCCCGCATCCTCGTAAACACGCAGCGCTTTGACAGAGACGCCAAAGCGCTTCGCCACCGCCGATGCGGTTTCTTGAAATACGTTAGGTTTCATCACCCTTCCTCGAACGGCCCGACTATGCAGCCCGGACCCAGGGGACGGCTCAAGAGGTAAAATGTACTATTGGCAGTCGCCGCGATTGCCCCAAAAGAACGGCATCGTCGCGCCCGCGTAGCCAAACTCGTGATAATCCCCCCGCACGTCCAAAACAGCGACGCCGTCTAGGCGCCAACCGGGCCGGCCAAACACCGCCGTAACACAGCGCTCCGAACCGCCATGCCGGCGATCACAAAGCTGCATCTGGTCGCCAACGGGCGTGAGCATGAAGCTCACTCGATCGACGTCGCCCTGCGCTTCCTCTCGATGCCAATTACCGAGATAACCGCCCGGATGATCCGGGTCGCGCCGCCAACTCATGTAGGCCGGCCAGATTTCCCCGCTGCGCTCAAACCAACAGCCCTCGATGTTCGACCATTGCGGTGACGACGGCGCACGCGTGCGCACGAGGCAATCGCGACGAAGGCAAGTACATAAATCGATCGAAGTGCCTTCATCGTGCGAAGCCGAGGTAAAACGACACTGTCGTGATCGCCAAAGTCACGACACTGAGCGCCGCGACAATCTTGAAACGTGCGACATCGTCCTCCAACGCCTTATCATCCAGTCCGTAGGCAATTGGCAAAAACGCCCACGCGACAGCCACCGGACCCTGCCAGCGCGCATGCTCAATCCAGTGGGCGGAAGGTTCAGGTGTAATTTGCTTGAGTAACTCTGGATGTCGCGTTTCCACTGCGGTTTGGATTCGACGCGCTATCCGCGGAATCCAAAACGAGCACACGGCAAACAAAGCTAGCGCGGTGAAACCAACAGCGAGCAGCATCACTGATCCGGCAACGGGATAAATTCTTTGTCGTCGCCCGGCACTGTGCCGAAGCGCCCGGACTTCCAATCTTCCTTCGCCTGCTCGATGCGCTCTTTGCGCGACGAGACGAAATTCCACCAGATGTGTCGCGGGCCGAGATTCGCGCCGCCGAGCAGCATGAAGCGCGCCGGCGTCAGCGCCTTGATCGTGATTGCGTCGCCCGGACGAAATACCAGCAAGCGCCCGCGTTCAAAGCGATCGCCGGCAATTTCGATCTCACCGCTGGTCAGATAAAGTCCGCGCTCTTCATGCTCCGCGCCAAGCGGCAGCGACGCGCCCGCATCTAGCTGGGCATCGGCGTAAAACATTTCCGAATACGTCTTCACCGGCGAGCTCTTGCCGTAGAGCTGGCCCGCAATCACGCGGACGATCTTGCCGCCCTCCTCAATCACTGGAAGCTCTGCTTCGCCGTGATGTTTGAAAAACGCATCGCTCTCCTCGTGCGCCCCCGGCAGAGCCACCCAGGACTGAATGCCCGCGATCGGCGAGCCGGTCGTGCGCAACTCCGCCCGCGTCCGCTCCGAATGCGCAATGCCGCGGCCCGCATTCATCCAGTTCACGTCGCCCGGCTTGATCGCCTGTGACGAACCCAACGTGTCGCGATGAAAAATCTCGCCTTCGAACAAATAAGTGACCGTCGCCAGATTGATATGCGGATGCGGGCGCACATCTAGGCCCTCGCCCACAGCAAAATGCGAAGGCCCGAACTCATCCCAAAAGATGAACGGCCCGACCATGCGCTTCTCGATCGCCGGCAGCGCCCGGCGCACTGAGAAGCCGCCGCCCAGATCGCGCGGCTTCGGTTCTAGCGTGATCATGACAGCGTGCTGTTCGTCGCTCATTCCGGCAGCGTAGAACGGCGCCGCGCGTTCGTCATCCCGGAGACGCGCCAGAGATGCGATTGCCGAGCCACGTCGCCGCCGCCCAGCACGCCAGCGCCCACGCCGCACCCAAGCACCAACCGCCCAAAACATCGGTTGGCCAATGTACGCCAAGATAAATGCGCGTGAGCCCGATCAGCATCGTCACCACGATCGCGCCGCCAAGCACATACCCGCGCAATTGCCGCGACTCCTGCGTCCGCGCGATGAGCGCGCCGAGGGTGAGATACGTCACCGCCGAGAGCATGGCGTGGCCGCTCGGAAAACTCATGCTCGTGGTTTCGACAACGTGCGCGACGAGATCGGGCCGCGGCCGGTTGAACCCAACCTTCAAGCCTTCGCTGATCAACGTGCCGCCAATCGTGGCGACGAGCAGCATCAGGGCATCAACCCAGTGCTTCCGCACCAACAAATAGCCAGCCGCCATCAAAGTCACCAGCGCCAGCACGGCGAAGCCGCCAAGCGCTGTAATGTCCATGACGGATGCTTCCATCCATCGCGGCCCAATCGGGTCTGCGGGATCGGCGGTGCGCAACGCCAGCAGAATGCTCTCGTCGAACCAACGCGCCTCGCCTTCACCGACCTCATCGGCAATTTCGATAAAGGCCAATACTGGCAAGGCGATGCCCAGCAGGATCGCAATCGGCACGATCTCTTGCCGCGCCAGTTTCAGCCACGTTTTTGGATTGAGCGCCCGCATAGATATCGCCTAATGCATGCCTTCGGAAAAGGTTCCATGCATTTCACTACAAGCGTTAGGGCGTTTTTGCCGGTACTCGTCGCCGCGCACTCTGCTAGTTTGCGTGACCGCTGAGGCGGGACAAAAGAACGCTGGAGAGAAGTATGAGAATTCTGGTTGCTATCGCCGCTGCTGCGGCCCTCGCCGTTGCTGCCTGCACGCCCGCCGATCAAAATGCTGCTGAAGCAGACGCGAACCAAGCCGCGACCGAAACCGGTCAAGCGCTTGAGAACGCTGGCGAGGCCGTTGGCGAAGCTGCGAACGAAACCGGCGAAGCTGTCGAAGGCGCGACCAACGACGCCGCGAACGCTGTCGCCAACGCGACCGACGACAACGAAGCGACTCACTAATTAGTCGCACGCGTTTCAACGAAACGACGAAGGGCGGAGCCAAAAGCTCCGCCCTTTTTGTTTGCGACTACGCCGCCGCCTTATCGCTCACGCCGTTGAACAGAAAGTCGTTACCATCGAACGTGACAACGACGCGATCTCCATCCTTCACCCGGCCTTCCAGAATGAGTCGCGCGAACGGGTCCTGGATGTCCTTCTGGATCACACGCTTCAGCGGCCGCGCGCCCCATGAGGAATCATAGCCGCGTTTGGCCAGTTCATTGCTAGCGCGGCCATCAAGCTCCATCGTGATGTTGCGCGCGCCAAGCAGTTTATCGAGACCCTTCAACTGGATATCGACGATGGCGCCCATTTGCGCGCGCTCGAGCCGCCTGAAGAGAATAATCTCATCGACACGGTTGAGGAATTCCGGCCGGAAGCGGCCACGAAGCTCCGCCATCACTTCATCGCGCACATCTTCAACGTCCGCGCCATCCGGCTGTTCGGCCAGATATTGCGCGCCCGCGTTCGAGGTCATGATCAGAATGACATTCTTGAAATCGACAGTGCGGCCCTGGCCATCGGTGAGACGGCCATCATCCAGCACTTGTAGAAGAATGTTGAACACATCCGGGTGCGCCTTCTCGATCTCATCGAACAACACGACCTGATACGGACGCCGGCGGATCGCTTCGGTCAGCGCGCCGCCATCCTCGTATCCGACATACCCAGGAGGCGCGCCGATCAGACGCGCAACCGAGTGTTTCTCCATGTATTCGGACATATCGATACGCGTCAGCGCGTGCTCGTCATCGAACAGAAATCCGGCGAGCGCTTTCGTCAGCTCGGTTTTGCCGACACCCGTCGGGCCGAGGAACATAAACGAGCCGATCGGCCGGTTCGGATCCTGCAAGCCCGCACGCGCGCGCCGCACAGCATTTGCGACAGCGCGCAACGCCGGCTCTTGGCCGATCACGCGCCGGCGCAGCGCGTCTTCCATGGCCAGCAGCTTGGCCTTCTCGCCTTCGAGCATTTTCTCGACCGGCACGCCGGTCCAGCGCGAAACAACGCCCGCGATCGCTTCCGCGTCCACGACCTCTTTCACGAGGCCCGCGGCATCGCCGCTTACATTCTCAGCGTCAGAAATTTGCTTCTCAAGCTGCGGAATGCGCCCGTACTTCAACTCCGACGCGCGCGCCAAATTGCCCTGACGCACTGACTGCTCGTACTCGGTCTGGAGCTTCTCAAGCTCTTCCTTCGACTTCGACGTCACTTGCAACTTTTGTTTCTCCGCAGACCAACGCGCCGTCAGTTCAGCCGAGCGCGTCTCAAGCTGCGCAATCTCTGCTTCAAGCTTCTGAGTCCGATCCTTCGACGCCGCATCTTTCTCTTTCTTCAGCGCCTCCAGCTCGATCTTCAGCTGCAACGCGCGGCGATCTAGTTCGTCCAGCTCTTCGGGCTTAGAATCGACTTGCATGCGCAGGCGCGACGCGGCCTCGTCCATCAGATCGATAGCTTTATCCGGCAAGAAGCGATCGGTGATGTAGCGATGCGAAAGCTGCGCCGCGGCAACAATCGCGGCATCCGAAATGCGCACGCCGTGATGCTGCTCGTAACGATCCTTCAGGCCGCGCAAAATGGAAATGGAATCCTCAACGCTCGGCTCATCGACGAACACCGGCTGGAACCGCCGCGCCAGCGCCGCATCCTTCTCCACGTGCTTGCGATATTCATCGAGCGTCGTCGCGCCAACACAGTGCAGCTCGCCCCGCGCCAACGCCGGCTTCAGCAAGTTCGAGGCGTCCATCGCGCCATCGGCTTTGCCGGCGCCGACGAGCGTGTGCATCTCATCAATGAAGAGCACGATGCCGCCCTCTGCCGCCGTGACTTCGCTCAGCACCGCCTTTAGGCGCTCCTCGAACTCACCGCGAAACTTCGCGCCTGCAATCAGCGAGCCCATATCCAGCGCCAGCAGCTTCTTGTGCTTCAAGCTCTCCGGCACATCGCCGTTGATAATCCGCAGCGCCAAGCCTTCGGCGATCGCGGTCTTCCCGACGCCCGGCTCACCGATCAGCACCGGATTGTTCTTGGTCCGGCGCGAGAGCACCTGGATCGTGCGCCGGATTTCCTCGTCGCGGCCAATCACCGGATCAAGCTTGCCTTTGCGCGCATCCTCAGTGAGATCGCGCGCATATTTCTTCAGCGCATCGTACTGATCCTCAGCCGAGGAAGACTGTGCCGTGCGGCCTTTGCGCAATTCGCCGATTGCGGCTTCCAGCTTCTGCGGCGTCAGCCCGGCCTTCTTCAAAATCTCCGACGCTTTGCCGTCGGAAATCGCGAGGCCGAACAGCAAGCGCTCGGCCGTCACATAACTATCGCCCGCTTTCGTCGCAGCCTGATCCGCAGCATCCAGCGCGCGATTGAACGACACAGCGGCATACATACGGTCACCGCCGCCCTGTACTTTTGGCAGCGCCTGCACGGCCTTATCGACTTCATCAGCGGCTTGACGCGCGTTCGCGCCGGCGCTGGTCAGCAGCCGGGACGCGAGACCTTCGCGGTCATCGAGCAGCGCCTTCAAAAGGTGCTGCGTTTCCAATTGCTGGTTTGTTTCGCGAATAGCGATCGTCTGCGCGGCTTGCACGAATCCACGCGCACGCTCGGTGAGCTCTTCCATGTCCATGATCGACCCTTACGGCGTCCCACGTTAACCCCCAAACGGCTGGTCAACGCGGCATGAGTTGTTGTTGTGCTACGACTTAGTGTGGCGGAAGAAGCACACAAGGGGCTACGATCTCCGAATGCAATTTCTGAAGCCAATATTGCTGGCGCTCTCGGTGCTTGGATGCGCCTCGGCACCGGAGCCCCAGAGCCCGTTCCCCGCCGACACGCGCTCGTTGTTTCCCGGCGAGCACGCGCTCGAACTGGTGTCCCAATGCAGCCGAGCCGAGCCCAGTCCGATCGAAGGGACTTGGACACCGGATGAAGCGGTGCTCGATCAATTCGATGCCGCTCTGCCTGCAATCTTTGACGCGCAACATCAGCGGGATTGGCAATCTCTAGATCTCTCCATAGCGAACTACCATCGCCAGTATGGCGGTTTAGTAATCGGCGGCAGACGGATTGTTTACGTCAACGCTTTCCGGAGCTCGCTTCTAAACAGCAGTCCGATGACGCCGCGCGACCCCACTCGAACGTGGCGCAACTATCCAATGCGCCTCTGCGACGGTGGCCCAAGTGCGTTCGGCGCTCAATACAACCCAGACACTGGGCAAATCTCAAACTTCCAATTTGACGGCTCGCTTATCCGCCCAAATTAATCCCAAAATCGCTCAAGTGGACGCCAAAGAACATCACCGCGATCACCACCACCAGGATCACGCCGACGATCAGCCGCGTCACCAATTTCAACGCCGCCCACACCACGACGATGACAAGCAGCACGGCAAGCGCCGCGTCGATCATCGACCAGTTCAGATCCATATCAAGTTCCCCGGGCAATGGGCAGGTCGGCAATTGCCTATTTGCCGACTTGCCTAACTTTCAGTGCGCCATCAACAGCGGCACGGTTGTTGTCCGCAGCAATTCGCGCGTTGCACCGCCAAAGACCAGCTCCCGCAGCCGCGAGTGCGCGTAGCCGCCCATGACGATAAGGTCAGCGTTGAACTTCGTCGCCTCTTCAAGAATGGCCGCCGACGCCGAGCGCCCGCCGCTATCGACGTTGCGCACTTCTGCGGGCAGGCCACGACGTTTGAGATGCCCAGCGATGTTCAAACCGGGTTGATCGCCATGTCCGAACATTTTCGACTTCGCATCCACTGTCAGCACAGTCACAGCTTCTGCGCTCTCCAGAAGGTCATCGGCTTCCGAGAGCGCTCGTGTCGCCTCGCGGCTCGCGTCCCACGCAACGATCACGCGCTTGCCGATGCTCCCACCCTTCCAGTTCGGCGGCGCGATCAGCGCCGGGCGGCCGGAGTGAAACAACACGCCTTCAATGATTTCTTCGCGCAGCTCAGCGCCCGAGCCTTCGACCGGACGCGTCATCACAGCGACATCAGCGTAACGCGCATGCACGGCCGCGACGCGGCCAAGATCACGCGAAAGCGCTTCGGCTGAGCGAAGCTCCGTCGCGCTGGCATATAGCTTCAGGCGCGCTTCGACCTTCTTGCGTTCGGCCTCAGCCTCTTGGCGGGCGCGGCCTAGCAATTCGGCCCAGACACCGGCAACGACGGTCGGTTCATAAGCCAGAGGCTCGTCGGGAAGCGGCGTGAGGAACGCCGCAGCGAGGTGACAGTCGCTACACTGTTTTGCGAGCGCCTCGCCCAGCGCCAACGCAGGCTCGTCCGCTACAGCTTCCGAAACGATGACCAGAATGTCTTTCCACATGCAGACCTCTCAAGCTCAACCTATACGCCTTGCGCGAATGCCGCGCCACAAATCCGCTTAAGCGTGCGCCTCTAGGCTTGAAGCGGCGTTGAGGCTGCGCAATGTCCTGATCGACATCCCGTTTTCCGAGGAACACCCCGCATGAGCCTCTCGTTCCGTTCCGACGCCTACATCGATGGCAAATGGCGTTCTGGCGCGAAGCGCTTCCAGGTGTTCAATCCGGCCACCCAAGCCGTCATCGCCGAAGTCCCCGATCTCGGCGCCGCCGAAACCGAAGAAGCGATTGCCGCAGCGCATCGCGCCTTCCCCGCCTGGGCCGCGAAAGCCGCCAAAGAGCGCGCGCAGATCATGCGCGCCTGGTTCGATCTGATGATGGCCGACATCGACCGGCTCGGGCGCCTCATCTCACTCGAAGGCGGCAAGCCGTTCGCGGAAGCCAAGGGCGAGGCCGCCTATGGCGCAAGCTTCATGGAATGGTACGGCGAAGAAGCAAAACGCGCCTATGGCCGCGTCATTCCCACCACCACACAAACGCGCCGCTACGTAACGATGAAGCAGCCGATCGGGGTCTGCGCCGCCGTGACGCCGTGGAATTTTCCCATGGCGATGATCACCCGTAAAGCCGCGCCTGCCATCGCCGCTGGCTGCACCATCGTACTAAAGCCGCCGCATCAAACACCCCTCACCGCCTTGGTGCTCGCTGAACTCGGCGAGAAAGCCGGGCTGCCGCCGGGCGTGTTCAACGTCGTCACCACCGAGAACGCCAGCGCCGTCGGCAAAGTCATGTGTGAGAGCAACCTTGTGCGCCACTTCTCGTTCACCGGCTCGACCGAAGTCGGCAAGAAGCTCGGCGCTGCCTGCGTCGGCTCGACGGTGAAGAAAGTTGCCCTCGAACTTGGCGGCAACGCGCCGCTCATCGTGTTCGCTGACGCCGATCTGGACCTCGCCGTCAAAGGCACGATCCTGTCGAAGTTTCGCAACGCCGGCCAAACCTGCGTCTGCGCCAACCGCATCCTCGTTGAAGACGCGATCTACGACGTGTTCTCGAAGAAACTCGCGGAGGCCGTCGCTAAACTCAAAGTCGGCCCCGGCGACGAAGATGGCGTCGAGATCGGGCCTTTGATCGATCAAAAGGCGATCGAAAAAGTCGAGCGCATGGTCGCTGAAGCGCTCGCCTCCGGCGCCACCGCCCTCACCGGCGGCACGAAGCACGCAGCGGGCGCACAATTCTATACGCCCACCGTGCTCGCCAACGTCACCCGCCACATGCGCGTCAACACCGAAGAAATCTTCGGGCCGGTAGCGCCCCTCATCCGCTTCAAAACCGAGGACGAAGCCGTCTCCATCGCCAACGACACCCCGTTCGGCCTCGCCTCCTACTTCTTCACCAAAGACGTCCACCGCGCCTGGCGCGTCGCCGAACGCATCGAGTCCGGCATGGTCTCGATCAATGACGGCATCTTTTCCAACGAAGTCATCCCCTTCGGTGGCTGGAAGGAATCCGGCCTCGGCCGCGAAGGCGGCGTTGAGGGCTTGGATGAATATCTGGAGTCCAAGTTTGTGAACTTCGGTGGGTTTGCTTGATCAGAGTTCCTCTTTGGATCTATCGGATCATCTGGATTGCATGCCTGCTTTTAGGTTTGCTGCTCGCTGTTCCAGTCCCCTTGCTGATGATCCTCGGCGCAAGCCTAGCCATCACCAGCCAAGCCGGTGTGTACGCATTGATTGCGAGCGAGTTGCTCGGAATCTTGCTGGTGTTCATTTCAATTCGGCGCCTAGCGAGGCCGCTTCGAGCCAAACCGTGAAAGCCTTCGGCTTCGTCTACGTCCTCGGCAGCGCCCTCGGCACTGACCGCCGCACCTATGTCGGCTGGACCGTGGACATCGAGTCCCGCCTGGCGCTCCACAATGCCGGCCTCGGCGCGCGTTCCACGCGCGGCCGTTTCTGGGTGCTGCTCTACGCCGAACGCTACCCCACGCGCCGCGAAGCCATGAGCCGCGAGTGGTTCCTAAAACGCGATCGCCGCTTCCGCGCCACGCTGGCGCGTTTGCTCTAGCGCGGCTAGAATCGGCGCGATGACGCCGCAATCCCTGCCCGCCTGGCTCTACACCGACCAGCACTTCTTTGAGCTGGAGCGCGAGAAGGTGTTCGCGCAAGCCTGGCACATTGTCGGCCACATCAACGACATTCCGAACACCGGCGATTATCTGACGCTCGACATTTTGGGCGAGCGCGTCGTCACCGTGCGCGGCGACGACGCTGCGATCCGCAGCTTCCACAATGTCTGCCGCCACCGCGCCGGCAAGATCGCCACCGAAGCGCGCGGCTCGTGCGGCCATCGCCTCGTCTGCCCGTATCACGCCTGGAGCTACAAGCTCGACGGCGCCTTCGCGGGCGCCCCAAAATGGCAGGGCTTCGAGAATCTTGATGCAAACGCCCTGTCGCTAAAATCAGTCGACCAGGAAATCGCGTTCGGCTTCATCTTCATCCGCTTTGCGCCCGGCTTGCCAAGCATCGCCGAGATGACGGCGCCCTACGCTGACGAACTCGCGGCCTTCGAACTTGAGAAGCTCGTTCCCAACGGCCGCGTCACGCTTCGCCCGCGCCCAGTGAACTGGAAAAATGTCGGCGACAATTATTCCGACGGCATGCACATCCCCGTCGCCCATCCCGGCCTCTCGCGCCTGCTCGCCGGCACCTACAAAATCGAAGCCAAGCCATGGATCGACAAAATGTGGGGCTATGTCAGCGAGACGCCCTCGAACCACTGGCCGGAACGCCAATACCAAAAGCTGCTCGGTACGTTCGATCACATCCCCGCCGAACGCCGCCGCCTCTGGGCTTATTACAAACTCTGGCCGAACATCGCGCTCGACATCTATCCGGATCAAATCGACTTCATGCAATTCATCCCCGTGTCCGCGACACAAACGATGATCCGCGAAATCGCCTACGTGCATCCAAATTCCAGCCGCGAAATGCACGCTGCGCGCTATCTCAATTGGCGCATCAATCGCCAGGTCAACGCCGAAGACACAGTGCTCATCGAAGGCGTGCAGCAAGGCATGCAAAGCTCGAGCTACGCCACCGGCCCGCTCTCGCCGTCAGAAGTCTGCCTCATCTCATTCGGCGATCGCATGCGCGCACTCATCCCCGAAGCAAACCTCGAACACGCGCCGAACTAAGTCTGCGCTGCCGGCGCCTCGACCGCCTCAGACCGCCGCAAATTTTTCGAGGCCGAACGCTAGAGCCTCTTCCCGCACCAGCTCGAACGAAGAGCAGCACCGCGCGCAGAACGCGACATCGCCAACAATGGTGCGAAAGGTGGAAGCCCGCCGTTGCAACGGCGTCTGGCAAGTCGGACAGGGATCGCCAATACGCTTTTCAAGCATTGGGTGTTCTCCGAACCCCTTCACAATAACGCAGTAATGGTGAATTAAATCTTGCCACGCCGGCTCAACGTCGGCGGCGCAACAAAGCTCCACGCGGAAGCGCCATCCACGAACTTGTGATCGCCTTATCGCTTCGGCTTGCGCTTCGCGGCCTTCTTCGCCTGCGGCAGCGCCAGCGCATGCGCGGCTTTCAGAGCCGAATGCACAATCGCCTCGTCCGCCGCCTTCAGATCGCAGCGCGCCATCCCCATGCGGCCCCACCCGCCTGGCAGCGGAGCGATCACGTCCGGCGCTTGTCGCAGAAAAACTCCTGCGTCGGTGGATCGAACATCAGAATCACCGCCTGCTCGTCCGGCGGCAACGTCGCGAAAATCTTGCGCACGGTCCGGAATGCGGCCGATCAACATGCACGACCTAGACCGCACCCTCGAACGAGAGCGCAAGCTTGCGGACACGCGCTTTAGTAACGGCCATTCCAGATCATGGCGCGCCAACCTGCCTACGCAAACAAGACTGGCGTACACACGAGCCCCGGCCTAGCTTCTCCGCCGCTCAGGGGAGGCTCTCATGCGTATTCCAGTCGTCTGCTTGGCGCTCGCCGCCGCACTTTCCGCTTGCACATTCGCAGCAGCGCCATCGGCGAAGACTGACGAGCCACCAGCCATCACACTCGCAGCTGGGGGCGAGCCTTGGAATCTCGATGCGCTGGAATCGAGCGCCGAAGTCCAATGGGCGGCCTCCGTGGTTGAGGTTGACTATCTCGAGAACCAAGAGCCAGGCGCTGGCGTGAAACTCTTCGGCGTCGCCGGCGGCGATCCGGCCATGAATGGCCTCCAGACGCACATCGCCTTCTTCCAAAATCCTGCCGAAGGCTGGACGGTATTCAGCCTCGGCGATTTTCTGAGCTATCGCGTGATCGCGGATTCGCCCAGCCGGGTCGATCTCGAAATCAGCGAGAGCACGATGAACGAAGCGACCAGCGAAATCGGCACGCGCACCTATTATGCGATCGTCAGCTGGACACCGGGCGCCGATGGCGCTCCGCCGCAGGCAGTCGTTATGACGCGTGCGAACGCGAACTAGTCCGCTTACCGGCGCATCCCAAAGCCTTGGTAGGCCGGATTGTCCGGCTCGATCTGGCGCGCTTGCTCGAAGTCTGCGAGCGCACGGGCCATATCGCCCATCGCTTGATAAGTGCGGCCGCGATTATTGAACGCGTTGGCGTAGCGCGGATTAATGCGGATCGCTTCGCTGAAGTCAGCAATGGCGTGATCATACCGGTGCTGCTGGCGATAGAGGTTGCCGCGATTGTTGTAGGCGTTCGAATAATCTGGATCGAGTTCCACGGCGCGGGTGAAATCCGAGAGCGCGCGCGCAACGTCGCCGCGATCGGCATAGGCGCTGCCGCGATTGCCATAAGCGCTCGCCATTTCCGGATTGATCCGTAGCGCCGCTGTGAAATCCGCGACCGCGCGATCCGCCAAACCGGCTGCACGATTGGCGATGCCACGATTGTTGAGCGCGTTGGCGTAGGCCGGGTCGAGACGAATGGCCTCGTCATAGTCGGCAATCGCCGAACCATATTCACGGTTGGCCCGAAAGGCGTTGCCGCGGTTATTATAGTATTGCGCCTGACTCTGCGCCGAGATGCCCGACAGCGATATCTGACGCGTGCACGCCAGCACTTGCTCTTCGTGACTAAAGGTCCGGCCCGCATTCACACAGCGCGCATTGAAGTCGTCAGGCGTTTGCGCTGCCGCCTGCGCGCCCATCAGCGGGACCGCCGCACCGGCGAACGCAAGTAAAACTACGCGCATCAACCACTCGTGGCGGAGAGCCGTGCCGCCTCCTCACTGTCCGCGTTGGCCAACTCCATCGCTCCAGTATCCTGATATGCCTTCGCACGATTGCGATACGCCTCCACATAGCGCGGGCTGACGCGGATGGCCGCATTATAATCGATAATCGCCAGTTCGTACTGACCTAGCGCACGATACGCATTGCCGCGCCCATTGTAGGCCGAAGCGAGCTGGCTATCGAGTTGAACGGCGGCGCTGTGGTCCGCGATGGCGCGATCGAAGTCGCCGAGTTCAGCATAGACGCTGCCGCGATTGCTGAACGCCGGCGCCCAAGTCGGGTCGCTGCGCACCGCTTCGTCGAAGTCCGCGACCGCCGCTTCGAGATTGCCCGCCATACGCTGGGCGATGCCGCGATTATTGTAGGCGTTGGCGTAGTCCGGCGCGAGCCGGAGCGCTTCGTTGTAATCCGCGAACGCCATCTCGAACTGATACATGGATCGATAGGCGTTACCGCGGCTCTTGTGCGCCTGCGCGCGATCGTGCTTGGAAATACCGAACGAGCGCAGGAACCGCGTGCATCCATCAGCCTGCACGGTCGCCGGAAGTTCGTTGCGGTCGTTTGCGCACGCAAGTCCGTTGCGATCGGCGGGCCACGCCATCGCTGGCGTAGCCGTTAAAGTAAACGCCGCGGCCGCCAGACCGGCGAGTATGATGCGATGCTTGAGCATGCGAGCTAAAAGCTCAGCATGCGCGCGCGCGCGCATCCTTAATCACGCACCTGGAGAAGAGTTCGCGTAGTGGCGTGTGCGTGCGAAACTTATGCTAACCAACTCGGGCGCTTGCACGGCTTGCCGAGATCTTTCGCGACCGCTTCGTGTGCAATCGCGCCTTCATAAACGTTAAGGCCGTTCGCAAGATGCGGATCATCGATCAGCGCTTGCTTGTAGCCCTTCTTCGCCAGCGCCATCGTAAACGGCAGTGTCGCGTTGTTGAGCGCGAACGCCGAAGTCCGCGCCACTGCCCCCGGCATGTTGGCAACGCAATAGTGAATGATGCCGTCGACGGTAAATACAGGCTCGGAGTGCGTCGTCGTCTTCGAGGTTTCAAAGCAGCCACCTTGGTCGATCGAAATATCGACCAAAACCGAGCCTGGACGCATGGTTTTCAGCATATCGCGCGTGATCAGCTTTGGCGCTGACGCGCCCGCCACCAGCACCGCACCAACGACAACGTCAGCATCCCTAATCGCTTCCGAAATCGCCGCGCCGGTTGAGTACACGGTCTCAAGGCGACCGTTGAATTCGCGATCGAGCTCTTCAAGCCGCGCCGGGTTCTTGTCGAACACCTGAACGCGCGCGCGCATGCCCACAGCGATCTGCGCGGCGTTATAACCAGAGACACCGGCGCCAAGGATCACCACGTTCGCCGGCTGCACACCCGGCACGCCGCCCATCAGCACGCCGCGGCCGCCATGCGCCTTCTCCAGGAAGTGCGCGCCAACCTGGATCGACATCCGGCCGGCAACCTCCGACATCGGCTTCAGCAGCGGCAAACGTCCGTCGCGATCGGTGACCGTTTCATACGCGATGCACGTCGCGCCCGACTTCATCAAGCCCTCCGCCTGCGCCAGATCGGGCGCGAGATGCAGATACGTAAACAGCGTGTGCTTGGGCGTCAGCCGCGCGATCTCAACCGCCTGAGGCTCCTTCACCTTCACGATCATCTCGGACTCGGCGAACACGGCGTCAGCGTTCGGCAAGATTTTCACGCCGACTTTCTCATACACGCTATCCGGCGCGCCAATGCCGTCGCCCGCTTTCGTCTCCAGGAACACATCATGCCCGGCGCGAACCAGTTCGGCGGCGCTCTCCGGCGTCAGGCCGACGCGATACTCGTGAACCTTGATTTCCTTCGGACTACCGACGCGCATGGGAATTCCTCCTGTTGGCGGGGAAATATCCCGTTCAGGACGGTTTTTCTTGGATATTTCGGCCTCGGCGGCGTTTCAAACGACTAATATCAGGCGTATGAAGCCGCATGGCGCAAGAAATTCCCGCTCAGCTCGATGATTTCGATCAAAAGCTCCTGATCGAGCTCGAACGCGACGGCTACCTCACCGCCGCGGCGCTCGCCGAGCGCATCGGCCTTTCGCCGTCAGCCTGCCACCGCCGCGTCAAAGCCCTCGAGGCCGCCGGCGTTATCGAAGGCTATGCCGCCATCCTCTCGGAGAAGGCGCTCGGCCGCAGCGCCACCGTCTTCGTCGCCGTAACACTCGAAGATCAGCGCCGCGAAACCATGGCCAAGTTCGAACGCGCCGTCGCGCTTTGCCGCGAGGTGCAGGACTGCCACCTCATGACCGGCGAGAGCGACTATCTCCTCCGCATCGTCATCGCCGACGACGACCGCTACCAGCGCATCCACCAAGACACGCTCTCACGCCTCCCCGGCGTCCGCCGTCTCGTCAGCAACTTCACCATCCGCACCGTGTTCAGACGCGCGGCCAGTGTTGCCCATTGACGCGTCGAGCGCGCCCATATTGCGCCTGGAAAATATTCAGCGCTTAGTTCCCTCGCTCCTGACGGCGAACGAAGCGGCAAGTCTTCGCGCCTCTTGAGCATGCGGGAGGAAGGCCATGACGGATTCATACGACTTCATCGTCGTCGGCGCTGGCTCGGCTGGCGCAGTGATCGCATCGCGCTTGAGCGAAGACCCAAACTGCCGCGTGGCCTTGCTCGAAGCCGGCGATCGTCCACCGCCAGCAGAAGCAATGCCAGCCGCGTGCGCCAGCATGCAACTCAATCCCGAGACCGATTGGATGTACACCGCCGATGCCGGCAAAGCCGGTCGCGGCTTGCACAACCGGCGCATGCCCGTGCCGCGCGGCAAGATGCTCGGCGGATCATCGGGCATCAACTACATGGTCTATGTCCGCGGCCATCCCGGTGACTTCGATAATTGGGCAGCGCGCGGTGCCGAAGGCTGGAGCTACAACGACGTGCTCCCCTATTTCCGCAAGATCGAAACTTTCAACGCCAGCAACGAAATCACCGTCGACCGCGATGCGCACGGCGAAGACGGCCCGGTCAGCGTCGGCGTGCGCTCACCCGTCATCCCCGCTTCGCGCGCGTTCGTAGAAGCCGCTGGCAAGGTCGGCATTCCGCGCGGCGACTACAACGGTCGCGATCGCGGCGGCGCGGCAGGTGTAGCGTCGCTTGTGCAAACCAACACCCGCAAAGGCGTACGCTGCGGCACGTATCGCGCGTTTCTCGAAGGCGTCGCCGAGCAACGGCCAAACCTGACCATCATCACCAAAGCACACACCACACGAGTACTGCTCGAAGGCGCCAACGGCGACCTCAAAGCGGTCGGCGTCGAATACCGGGACGTCCACGGCAAAACGCAAACCATTCACGCAACGCGCGACGTGATCCTGAGCGCCGGCGCCGTCGGCTCGCCGCACCTTCTGCTGCTCTCTGGCATCGGCCCGCGCCGCGATCTAGAAGCCGTCGATGTCGTGTGCCACCACAACCTTCCCGCAGTCGGCAAGCATCTGAAGGATCACATTCATACCGCGCTCGCATTTCACGCGCCTGGCCATGGCCTTGCCATGGCCGACGTGGGCGTCTCAGCTGGCCCCGATGCGTTACGCGCGCCAGCCGGACCCTTGCCAGCCAACCCCGCCGACGATGCGAACCTCCCGCCCGGACTTGCTGCACTAAAAGCGGAATCCGAACGCCGCATCGCCGAGTGGATGGAGACTGGCTCAAGCCTCATCGCCTCATCGATGTATGACGGCATCGCATTCTTCTCGACCGGCCTCGGCGATAACCACAGTCACGACGGCCAAATCGGCTTCCTTCCTGTTGGCTTTGATCAAGCCTTCTTCGAAGGCCCACTCAACGTCGACACAACACGCTATTTCGGCGAAGGCGCGCCGCATCTCGCGGTCGATCGCGAGAACATAATCATTCTTGCCAATCCGGTGCTGCCGCACAGCGAAGGCGAGATCGTGCTCGAAAGCGCCGATCCAATGCAGCCGCCATCGATCCTGATGAACTATTTCGGCGATCCCTATGATCTCAAAGTCATGGTCGCTGTGATCCGCAAAGCGCTCGCCATTGCCGACAATTGGCCAGGACCGACCAAGCCCGTCTGGCAAGTTCCGCCCGAACTGGCGAAGAAACACGGCTACAAGCCCGGAGAGACGCCTAGCGATGCGCTGCTGGAAAACATCGCGTTGCACTTCTGCACGACCGTCTATCACCTCACCTGCACCTGCCGTATTGGCGACGTCGTTGATCCACGTCTCAACGTCTATGGCATAAAAAACCTGCGCGTCGCCGACGCCAGCATCATGCCCGAGATCGTCAGCGGCAACACCAACGCCGCCTCGATCATGATCGGCGAAAAGGCCGCCGAAATGATCGCCCGCGACCACGGCGTGAAGCTGAGGCAATTCGTCGGCCCCTAGCGTCAAATTTCCCCGCCCTGCGAGCGCATAGACTCTTGAACTCCACGCGCGCGTCGTGAAGATCGCGGCAAAGAGAAAGCGTCCGCATGTCCGATCCCGTCGTCATCCCCGTCCCCGCCGAATGGGCCAAGAAGGCTTACGTCGACGACGTGAAGTATCGCGCCATGCATGCAAGCGCCCTTGCGGACCCAGAAGCATTCTGGGGCGTGCACGGCCAGCGCCTCGATTGGATCAAGCCCTACACCAAGGTGAAGGACGCCAGCTTCAACGAAGCCGACTTCCGCATCCGCTGGTACTGGGACGGCGTCCTCAACGTCACGGCAAACTGCATCGATCGCCATCTTGAGACGCGCGGCGAGCAAGTTGCGATCATTTGGGAGGGTGACGATCCACACCAGTCGCGCCACATCTCCTATCGCGAACTGCACGACGAAGTCTGCCGCTTCGCCAACGTGCTGAAATCGCGCGGCGTCCAAAAAGGCGATCGCATCACCATCTACATGCCGATGATCCCGGAAGCGGCGTACGCAATGCTCGCATGCGCGCGCATCGGCGCGGTGCATTCGGTCGTCTTTGGCGGCTTCTCCCCCGAAAGCCTCGCCAATCGCATCAAGGATTGCGACTCCAAGGTCGTCATCACCGCTGATGAAGGCGTGCGCGGCGGCAAGATCATCCCGCTGAAGCAAAACGTCGACGCTGCGCTCGAAGAAGCGCCCGGCGTACACTCGGTGCTCGTCATCACCCGCACCGGCGCCGGCGTGCCGATGGTCGAAGGCCGCGACGTGGTTTACGAAGACGCCGCCGCCGAGGTCAGCGCCGAATGCGCGCCCGAGCCGATGGACGCGGAAGATCCGCTCTTCATCCTCTACACCTCCGGCTCGACCGGAAAACCCAAGGGCGTGCTGCACACCACAGGCGGCTACCTCGTTTACGCCGCGATGACGCATCAATACGTTTTCGATTATCATGACGGCGACATTTACTGGTGCACCGCTGATGTGGGCTGGGTCACCGGCCACACCTACATCGTGTATGGTCCGCTCGCGAACGGCGCGACCACGCTGATGTTCGAAGGCGTGCCGAACTATCCGAACGTCTCGCGCTTCTGGGACGTCGTCGACAAGCACAAGGTCAACATCTTCTACACCGCGCCGACAGCGATCCGAGCGCTGATGCGCGACGGCGAGGAACCAGTGAAGCGCACATCGCGCGCGAGCCTCCGCCTCATCGGCACTGTCGGTGAGCCGATCAATCCAGAAGCTTGGCTCTGGTACTATCGCACGGTCGGCGACTCCCGCTGTCCGGTCGTGGACACCTGGTGGCAAACCGAAACCGGCGCCGCGCTAATCACCAACCTTCCCGGCGCCACTGCGATGAAACCCGGCAGCGCCACGCGGCCGTTCTTTGGCATCAAGCCCGCGCTCGTCGACGACAAAGGCAATTTCCTCGAAGGCGCCGCCAGCGGCAATCTCGTGCTGCTCGATTCCTGGCCGGGCCAAATGCGCACCGTCTACGGCGACCACCAACGCTTCTTCGACACCTATTTCCGCACCTATCCCGGCATGTATTTCACCGGCGATGGCTGCCGCCGCGATGACGACGGCTATTACTGGATCACCGGCCGCGTCGACGATGTCTTGAACGTCAGCGGCCATCGCATCGGCACTGCCGAAATCGAAAGCGCGCTCGTCGCCGATACGAAAGTCGCTGAAGCCGCCGTCGTCGGCTATCCGCACGACATCAAAGGCCAGGGCATCTATTGCTACGTCACGCTGAAGCAAGGCATCGAGCCGAGCGACGAACTAAAGCGCGAACTCGTTCAAACCGTCCGCCACGAAATCGGACCGACCGCCACACCCGATATCATCCAATGGGCGCCGAGCTTGCCGAAAACGCGCAGCGGCAAAATCATGCGCCGCATCCTGCGCAAGATCGCCGAGAACGACATCTCCAATCTCGGCGACATCAGCACGCTGGCTGATCCGTCAGTCGTGGACGACCTCGTCGCCAACCGCGCAGGTGTCTAAACACCATGACTAAACACCGCATCTACGCCACCAGCTTCGCCAGTGTGTACCCGCACTACGTCGCCAAAGCCGAAAAGAAAGGCCGCACCAAAGCTGAGATGGACGAGATCATCCGCTGGTTGACCGGCTACACGCAGAAAAAGCTCGAATCGCAAATGACGAAGAAGGTCGATTTCGAAACCTTCTTCGCCGAAGCGCCCAAAATGAATCCCGCACGCGCGCTCATCAGCGGCGTCGTCTGCGGCGTTCGCGTCGAGAATGTCGAGGAACCGCTCATGCGGGAAATTCGCTACCTCGATAAGCTCATCGACGAACTCGCCAAGGGCAAGGCGATGGAGAAGATCCTCCGGACGTAGCCTCGTCGCCTAGAAGTTTGCGAATGCGCGGACCCCGTGTAAACGGACAGGCATGACCAGCCTATACATTTTCGCCGCCGTCGCGCTTGTCGCGGTCGCCATCATCGTTCTCTTCAACCAGCTCATCGCCAAGCGGCAGATGACCAACAATGGCTGGGCCGACATTGACGTGCAACTGAAGCGCCGCGCCGATCTCATCCCACAGCTCGTTACCACTGTGCAGGCTTACGCTGCGCACGAGAAAACACTGTTCGAAGAAGTCGCGGAGAAGCGCAACGCCGCGCTCGCCGCCGGTGACAACGCCGCCCAACGCGGCGAAGCCGAGAGTGCGCTCTCCAAGCCAGTCGGGCGCCTCATCGCGCTTGGCGAGGCTTACCCCGATCTCAAAGCGAACCAGAACTTCCTCGATCTTCAAAACGAGCTTTCGGAAACCGAGAACAAGATCGAAATGGCCCGCCGCTTTTACAACGGCGCTGTCCGCGACCTAAACACCGCCGCCGAGAGCTTCCCATCCAACCTCGTCGCCGCAATCTTCGGCATCAAGCAGCGGACCTTCTTCGAGATCACCGCCGCAGGCGATCGCGCCGTGCCGGACCTGGGCCTTACACCGTGAAGCTCCGCGCGCTTTTCCTCGCACTCATTGCGCTCTTCATCGCCGCGCCGGCTCTGGCGATGGAGCAGATCAACGTCTTTGACGTCGCCATCAAAGTTGAACGCGACGGCGATATCATCGTCACCGAAACCATCAACGTCCGCGTCGAAGGCAACGAGATCCGGCGTGGCATCTTCCGCGATCTGCCGCGTTTCTACGAGCAAGACGGCGCCCGCCTCCACTACGAATACGATGTTCTCACTGTCCAGCGCGACGACCGCCGTGAAGACTACGATACAGACACCGAAGGCAACGCCTATCGCATCATTATCGGCGACGAAGACGTGCTGCTCGATCACGGCGACCATACCTACGTCATTCGCTATCGCGTCAAAAATCAGATCCGCTATTTCGCCGACCACGACGAACTCTATTGGAACGTCACCGGCAATTACTGGAACTTCCCGATCATGCAGGCGCGCGCGACGATTGCGCTGCCTGACGGCGCGCGCGTCACCGAAACCAACGGTTACACCGGCGCCGATGGCGCGAGCGGCGGCGACTTCGCCTATTCCCAATCCGTCAATCGCCACATCTTCAACACAACACGCCCGCTCAGCGCCCGCGAAGGCCTCACTGTCACGATCAGCTTAGAAAAAGGCCTGATCGATCCGCCATCGGCTGGCGACATCGCTGCGCTCTGGTGGCAGCGCAACGGCGCACTTGCGATCCTCGTCGCCTCGATCGGCGGTCTTTTCTGGTTCCTCTACGGCGCGTTCGCCCGTGTCGGCCGCGACCCACCGAAGGGTCCGGTATTTCCGCGCTACGAAGCGCCCGCCGGCTATTCGCCGGCCGCCGTTCACCACATCTATTATCGCAGCGTCAGCGGCCACCGCGCGCTGATCGCCACCTTGATGCAGCTCGCCGTGAAAGGCCGCATCACCGTCGATGCCGCTGACAAGAAGAAAACTGAACTCACCCGCAAAGGCGCATCCTCGAACGATCCCAGCATCGCACCCGAAGACCTCGCGCTCGAGAGTGGCATATTCATCGGCTCCAGCCGCAAAACACTCGGCGGCGATTACGATCCGGTGTTCACCACCGCCTATACCACCTTCACCGAAGCGCTTTCGAAGAAATACGGCGACGCCTACTTCCGCTGGAACATCGGCTACATGATCGCCGCGCTCGCCTTCTCGATCCTCGCCTTCGCGATCGCCGCAACGCAGATCAATGAGTGGACGATCTGGATGACGCTTGGCATCGTCGCGCTTACTGGGCTCAACGTCCTCTTCATGTATTTGATGCCGGCGCCGACAACGAAGGGCCAAGCGCTCCGCACCGAGATCGAAGGCTTCCGCCTCTACATGGAAACAGCCGAAAAGCTTCAGCTCAACGCGGTCACCCCAGGTTCAGAAGCGCCTCCGCCCATGACCACAGAGCGTTACGAGAAATTCCTGCCCTACGCTGTCGCGCTCGGCGTCGAGCAGCCTTGGACGAAGCACTTCGAAAAGCTGATGCCGCAAGAATCCTCAAACTATCATCCAACATGGGCCAGCATGAGCACCGGCCAAACCTTCGGCGCGCTCTCCAGCTCAATGGTGTCGAACATCAACTCTGGCGTCAGTTCATCGCTGCCACAAAGCTCAAGTTCCTCCGGCTCCGGCGGCGGCGGCTCATCGGGTGGCGGCGGCGGTGGTGGTGGTGGCGGCGGCTGGTAAATCACGCACTGTTCCTCGGAACCATCGCGTTTTTGCTGTGTTCGCAGTCAACATGCACGCGTAACGCGCGCAATTTGACTGGAGACACACCATGAAATCCTCGCGCACAACATTGCTCGCGATCGCCGCGATCAGCGCATTTGCACTTACTGTCCCCGCAATCGCCCAGGACAAGAAAGAGCAAGGCTATGCCGGGGAACCCGTCGCCTATAGCGACGAAATCATCGTCCTCGCGCCCCGCGTCTACCGCGAGCGCGCTGGCCGGACATCAAGCGGCATTCCGATCGAAGAACTGACGCTGCAACGCGTTGTCACCGCCCACGATCTCGACCTACGCCGCAACGGCGACGTTGAAGAGCTTCACCGCCGCATCCGCGAAACCGCCGAGGATTCTTGCGACGAAATCGAGCGCGCCAGCCAGGGCGCGCCGCTCACGACGGAGCGCGAATGCGTGCGAGAAGCTACACGCGGCGCAATGGCTCAAGCAGACTCACTCATCTACGCCCGCCGCGGCTAAGCATAGCGAAAGCGGCTGGCGCTAAAGCTCCAGTCGCATCGCACAGCGGCGTTCGCCCGGAAGGTCATGCGCGATCTCGTTCGCTAAGACGCCCTGCAGCCGTTCGTTAAGCTCATCAGCCGCCAAGATGCGAAAGCCTGACCGCGCATAGAACGGCGCGTTGAACGCAACGTCACGAAACGTCGTCAGCGTCACAACCGAAGCGCCACGCACGCGCGCCGCTTCGATCACTTCTTCAAGCAAAGCGCGCCCAAGCCCAAGCTTCTGCTGATCGGACGCGAGCGCCATCTGCCAGATATGCCAAGCGTCCGGGAAAGCCTCCGCGCTGATGAAACCAACGAGGCGCGCCTCGCGTTCCGCGACCCACACGCCTCCGGCCGCAATATGCGGCGCATGCTGTTCGGCGCTCATAACATCGTCGTCAGCAATCCAAGCTAAATCCGGCACGTCCCGAAATGCCTCGCCGGAGGATCGCTCGATCTCCGGCAACAGTGCTGCATCTCCTGCCTTCGCTGCCCGTATCCGCGCCTCGAAGCTCACGCGCTCGCGCGATCTAAAGCCGCAACATCATCCGGGCTCAACGTCACCCGCAGCGAGCCCATGATGTCCGTGAGCTGCGTCACGTTCGTCGCGCTCGCGATCGGCGCACCGGTCGGCAGCTTCGTCATGATCCAGGCCAGCGCGATCTGCGCCTGCGTCGCCTTATGGCGCGCGGACACGTCATCGAGCGCTGCAAGCACAGCCGGGCCCTTGCCTTCCATGTACTTATCCATGCGTCCGCCGCGCGCGCTTTTCGATTTATCTTCGGCGCTGCGATACTTGCCAGTGAGATAGCCATTCGCCAGCGCGAAATACGGCAGGATCGCAACACCCTCGCGCTCGCACAGCGGCACAAGCTCCGCCTCGATCTCGCGGTTCATCAGATTATATTCCGGCTGCTGCGCATCAAAATGCAGACCGCGGGACTTTGCACCCGCGACACCTTCCGCGAAACGCCCCGGCTTGAAGTTCGAGGCGCCGAACGAACGAATCTTGCCGGCCTTCAGCAATTCTTCCAACGCGCCAGTGTACTCATCCGCACCTGTCGCTTCATCATCGCGATGCAGCCAGTAAAGGTCGATCGTCTCGATCCCAAGGCGCGTCAGTGAATCCTCGCACGCATCGATAATGTTCTGCCGCTTGATCCCTAAACGCTTCGGCCACATGCCGACCTTGGTGCCGATCACAACCTTGTCGCGCTTACCGCTCTGCTTCAGCCAAGCGCCGATCACGCGCTCGCTCTCGCCGCCTTCATGGCCAGGTACCCAGGCCGAATACACATCCGCCGTATCGATCGCATCGCCGCCCTGATCGACAAACGCATCCAGGACCGCGAATGAGGCCGCCTCATCGGCCGTCCAGCCAAACACATTGCCGCCCAGCACGAGTGGCGCGATCTTGATGCCGCTGCGGCCAATCTCACGTTTCTGCTGCATGTTGCCGCTCCCCACTGCGCCGCCTGGACGTCGCGTCTAGAATGTCGATGATGCGCTCTATCTAGGAGCGCTGATGCGTCTGCTCAATGTCTTTGCCGCGCTTTCCGGCCTCATCGCGCTTGTCATGCTCGTGCTCGCGGCGCATGCGCTCCAACCTGCGCCTGAAGACTTGCAGCGCATCCAGCTCGGCGCGTTCATTCAGCTCGGCGCCGCAGCGGCAGGCCTCGCGCTCGCAAACCGCAGCGGCCGCTTGAACTTGATCGCTGGCGCAATGATCCTCATCGGCGCCGCAATCTTCGCGGGAACACTTTACACGTTGGCGATCACGCACAGCCGCGCAATCGTTATGCTCGCGCCTATCGGGGGAATAACACTCATTCTGGGTTGGTTTGCGCTTCTGTTCACCAAACCCAATGCTTGATCAGGCTCGAAATCTTCGCAGCCCGCACTAATATCGCGCCAGCATGACGACAACACCTCAACCAGCGGCGCCCGAGGACTACTCCTTCCAAACATTCGCGCAGCAGATCGAAGACTTTGCACGCGGCGTGCTAACGCTCGACCCCGAGCAAGCGCTGCTCCGCGCCGGCCTCTCCTTCCTCGTGCTGATCGCGTCGGTGATCATCATCTGGGGCCTGCACATCATCTTGAAGTCGCTGACCGAACGGATCGCGCCCAAGGAGGAAGTCGCGGGCAAGAAGCGCGTCAATATCGGCCGCTGGACCATGCGCGTGGCGCGCCTCGCCATCTTCGTCGGCGCGTTAGTCGTCATCCTCCGCCTCTGGGGCTTCGATTTCGCCGACCTGCGAGACAGTCCTATCTACGCCGCCTTCTCAGTGCTCGGCCGCATTGTTATCATCCTGATCCTGGCGCTTGCCGCCATCGAACTCGGGCAACTCGGCATCAAGCGCGTCTTCGAACGCGTCGCCCGGCGCTCACGCAATCCGCGCCGCGCCGCGCAAATCCGCACGCTTGGTCCGGTGCTCTCCGGTCTCGCGACCAGCATCGTCGTCGTCATCGCAGCGATGATGGCGCTCTCGGAGGTCGGCGTCGAAATTGGTCCACTTCTCGCAGGCGCCGGGATTGTCGGCCTCGCCGTTGGCTTTGGCGCACAGACCATCGTGAAGGACTTTCTCACCGGACTCTTCCTGATCATGGAAGATTCCGTGTCCATCGGCGATGTCGTGAAGATCTGCGAATTCTCCGGTACGGTCGAAGATATGTCGCTGCGCACCATCAAATTGCGCGCCTACGATGGCACACTGCACATCTTCCCCTACAGCGAAGCGCAAGTGATCTCGAACCGCACCAAGCTCTTCTCCTACGCCGTGTTCGAATTCCCGCTCGACCACAACAACGATATCGGCAAAGCGCTGGAGCTCATGAAAGAAGTCGGCGACGAGGTGCGTGCAGATTCGGATTTCGCCACGCTCGTCACCGCGCCGATAGATATTGCCGGCGTAGAGCGCGTGTCAGAAGCAGGCGTAGTTTTGAAAGCGCGCATCCGCACCGCGCCGGGCAAACAATGGGCGGTGCAGCGCGAATATCTCCGCCGCATTCGTCTTGCCTTCGAGAGCGAGAGTATCGAATTCACGCAAGCGACAACGCGGTTGATTATACCAGAACCGGCGCCGCCGAAGCCTGACCCATCCTAGCCAGCGCAGCGCGCATCCAGCTCAGCCCGCTGGAAGCGCCATTCCACCGACTGATCCGAACCTTCACCGCCATCGATGCGCGCAACCATCACATCGCCATTGCGCTCATAGATGATGCGTTTCGGAAAATCGTGCGCCGGGTTTTCAAACACCGCGCGCTGATCGGCGTGACCGGTTAGCGCAAACTCAGTTGGCGGCGCACGCCCGCCTGGCATCGAATAGTAGACAATTTCACCGCTCTCATTCTCGGCGATGCGCAAAAACTCATAACCGCCGCCGCTCAGATTGGTCCCGAGCAGCACGCCGCGTCCCGCGCCGATCCAAGTCTCTGCCGTCTCGCCACCATCGCAGGAGAGCCAATATCCGCTCATCCAATCCGGCGTCGCGCGCGAAGAATTCTGCGCCGCAACACTGCACGCGCTCAAAACCAACACTGCGCCAATCACAAAAATCCGCAAGCTTCGCCCTCCGAACGTCGCCAACATCTTGCACCGCTGGTTCAGCTCTTCTTGTAAGTTTCCGGCGCCGCGGCCAAGGCTTTCGCAAGTCCAACACGCTGCGCTGCCCATTGTCGAGATGAGACGCCGAGAAACCGGCGGAAGTCGCGCGCCATTTGCGGTTGATCAAAGTACCCAGCCGCCAGCGCGGCCTCGACCCAACCCGGCGGCCCAGGCTTGTCGATCTCATCGAACACCCGGCGAAAACGCAACACGCTCTGCAGCTGGCGCGGCGACACGCCAACCTCCGCCTTGAACCGCCGCTGCCACTGCCGCTCGGAAATATCACGCGGCGGCGCTATCTCCTCGCCCGCTATCAGCGCATTCACCGCGGCACGCACGTCCAATTCAATCACCACGCCTTGCACACGCGCTTCAACATAATCCTGCGCCCGGTCAGCAACGGCGTTGAGGTCATCAGTCAGCGCGATCTCCGCCCCATGCAGATCAAAGAGCGCCGTTCGCTTATCCGTCGTCCGCTCCGCCGTGCGTCCAATGAAGGCACGCGCCGCCTCTGGCTTGAACCGCACACCAACCACCGCCACCGGCCCGGTCGCGATAAGAGTCAGAGGCTGGGTTACTTGCCCTGCAAAAAGAACCCGCGGCTGCACGCCGCCGTCGGCCTCACGATAGGGCGCGCCACATTGGAGGATGAGTTCACAGCGTCCATCAGGCGCTATCGGCTGCGGCGTATCATCGGCCGGCGCCTCGAAGGTCCAAATGCAATGAACGAAATTGCGCAAGGCCGCTCGCGGCGCCTGCTCCCGATAGATCGGCTCAGCCGCCATCGCGCGGCGGGTCTTCCACGCCGCGTTGCTTCAGCGCATCGACGTCGCGCTGCAACTGCGCCAGCCGGTCCAGCACCGTCCAAAGCGCCACGCCCACAGCCACCAGCAGCACAAGAATGGTGTAATCCGCGGGCGTACCCATGCGTGTCGTCTCCTGCCCGGCAACATGCGCACCGGCCCCGCCCCGCACAATGCTTGACGCCATAAGAGCGCCTGCGACACTCCTTCGCGCGGGATCTCGGTACAATTGGGGCCGCGCTCTCCTTCATCGACTGGTTTGCCAAGCGCCCCGCATAGGCCTACAGCACGCGCATATCCCGGGGGGCCGCACACGCGCGGCTGAGATTGGGCATCCCGCCCTGACCCGTCGAACCTGAACCGGTTAGCACCGGCGGAGGGAGGAGCGCACATGAACAAGCCAGAGTCGCAATCCGTTTTCACGCCTGCCGTCACCACCGGCCCGCTCATCGGCTCACGCAAAGTCTACGCCTCCGGCTGTGCGCACCCTGATCTGCGCGTGCCGTTCCGCGAAGTCGCCGTGCACCCGACAGCCAACGAGCCGCCGATCACGATCTACGATCCCTCCGGCCCTTACACCGATGCGAACGCCACGATCGACATCGAGTCCGGCCTCGCCCGCACACGCGAAGCGTGGGTGCGCGCCCGCGGCGACGTTGAGGAAATCGAAGGCCGCGAAGTGCAGGACGTCGACAACGGCAACGTTTCTCCAGAAAAACTGACGCCCGCCTTCCCGGTGAAGAACAAAGTCCTCCGCGCCAAAGCCGGCGCTGCCGTCACGCAACTCGAATACGCCCGCCGCGGCATCATCACGCCGGAGATGGAATACGTCGCCATTAGAGAAAATATGCGCCGTCAATATGGACCGCCGGCGTCCTCGCGGGCCGGCTCCGGCGATGGCCGGCGAGACGCCGGCGATCCATACGCGCTCGCGCGCGACGGAGAATCCTTCGGCGCCTCGATCCCCGATTTCGTCACGCCCGAATTCGTGCGCTCCGAAATCGCCCGCGGCCGCGCCATCATCCCGGCCAACATCAATCACGCCGAACTCGAGCCGATGATCATCGGCCGCAACTTTCTCACGAAAATAAACGCCAACATCGGCAACTCCGCCGTCACCTCCTCCATGGCCGAGGAAGTCGACAAAATGGTCTGGTCCATCCGCCACGGCGCGGACACCGTCATGGACCTTTCCACCGGCCGCAACATCCACAACATCCGCGACTGGATCATCCGCAACGCGCCTATCCCAATCGGCACCGTGCCGATCTATCAAGCGCTCGAAAAAGTCGGCGGCGTCGCCGAAGACCTCACCTGGGAAATCTACCGCGACACGCTGATCGAACAGGCCGAGCAAGGCGTCGACTATTTCACCATCCACGCCGGCGTGCGGCTCGCCTACATCCACCTCACCGCCAAGCGCGTCACCGGCATCGTCAGCCGCGGCGGCTCGATCATGGCCAAGTGGATGCTCAGCCATCACAAAGAGAGCTTCCTCTACACGCACTTCGAAGACATCTGCGCCATCATGCGCGCCTACGACGTGAGCTTCTCACTCGGCGACGGCCTGCGCCCCGGCTCGATCGCCGACGCCAACGACGCGGCGCAATTCGCCGAACTCGAAACTCTGGGCGAGCTTACCAAGATCGCCTGGAAGCACGGCGTGCAAGTGATGATCGAAGGCCCCGGCCACGTCCCGATGCACAAGATCAAAGAGAACATGGACAAGCAACTCGCAATCTGCGGCGAGGCGCCCTTCTACACGCTGGGCCCGCTCACCACCGACATCGCCCCCGGCTACGATCACATCACCTCAGCCATCGGCGCCGCGATGATCGGCTGGTTCGGCACCGCGATGCTCTGCTACGTCACGCCGAAGGAGCATCTGGGCCTGCCCGACCGCGACGACGTCAAAACCGGCGTCATCACCTACAAACTCGCCGCCCACGCATCGGACCTCGCCAAAGGCCACCCCACCGCACGCTTGCGCGACGACGCCCTCTCCCGCGCGAGGTTCGAATTCCGCTGGGAAGATCAATTCAATCTCGGCCTAGACCCCGACACCGCCCGCGCCTACCACGACGAAACGTTGCCGAAGGACGCACACAAGACGGCGCACTTCTGCTCCATGTGCGGGCCGAAATTCTGCTCGATGAAAATCACGCAGGACGTGAGGGATTATGCTGCGAAGAAAGAAGAAGCCGAACGCGGCATGGCCGAGATGAGCGCGAAGTTCAGGGATGCGGGTGGGGAGATTGAAGTCCCGCTAAAGGGCTGAACGATGGAGCGCACGGTGGATTTGGCCAAAGTGGAAGCTGCTCTTAAGCGAGCGGCCGAGAAGGGTATCAACGGTCCGCCAGACGCGCGGGCCGGAAGATTTCACCCGACACCCGCTCAGAGTCGAATTGTTAAGCCGATTCAACCACCCCTTGCACCCAGCAGCGAATAAGTTCACTATTTGTTCTCATGGCTCAGACCTCGACCATCGAATGGACCGACGTCACGTGGAACCCGGTGTCGGGTTGCACGAAGATCAGCCCTGGCTGCGACAATTGCTATGCGGAGCGCTTTGCCGAACGCTGGCGCGGCATCCCCGATCATCCGTACGAGTTTGGCTTCGATCTCAAACTTCAGCCACATCGCCTTGAGCAACCGCTGAAGCTGAAAAAGCCCAGCTTCATCTTCGTCAACTCAATGAGCGATCTCTTTCATAAAGAGATTCCGGCTGAGTACCTCGACCGCGTATTCGATGTGATGGAGCGCGCGCATTGGCACGTGTTCCAAGTGCTGACGAAACGCAGCACCATCCTCAAGCGCTACATCAGCAAGCGATACAAGACCGCGCCGCCGCACATTTGGCTTGGCGTGTCGCTTGAAGACTCGACGCAACTTTCAAGATTGAAGCACCTCCAAGACGCGCCGGCATCCGTACGCTTCCTTTCGATCGAGCCGCTGCTTGGCCCCGTCGGCAAAATCAACCTCGACGGAATCCATTGGGTGATCGTCGGCGGCGAAAGCGGGCCGCGCCATCGCCCAATCCAAATCGAATGGGTCCGAGAAATCCGTGATCAATGCAGCAAAGCAAAGGTGCCGTTCTTCTTCAAGCAATGGGGCGGCGCACGACCCAAGACGGGCGGACGCGAGCTTGATGGGAAGACATGGGATCAAATGCCCGGCCTACAAAGAAGCGCACACGCTATCGCCGCCGAATAATCGCTATTTCTTCTTGGCTCCCAACACGGCTCCCGCGAGTTTGTGGGCAAGTTTGGACGCTGCGTGAGAGGGATTGGCGCACGCAAAAACCAGCGAATACATATGAATGTTGCGAGAACCGAGGGGCAGCCAACGCGGGTGAGCTCCGCCGGCAAATATCTTACCCATGCAATCGATCATGAATTGTGTGATTTGATCTGCTGAAGCCCTGTGAACCAATTGAAGATCGCTGTTACCGAAAAGATCCGTATCCGTACGCCGAGGGCCGCAGGTCAGGCGGCTTTTGCGCGGATGACTTGCGCGAGCGGCTTCCAGTTCCACGGGAGAAGCGCGGCGAGATCGGACATCGGATGGTCGCCGATGCGGGCG